>JGI24158J21664_10000569_pt1 | contig 35049 bp, 28 predicted proteins | sample Ectturendosymbi3_FD_21664 | JGI IMG/M metagenome (IMG submission 21664) | reverse complement strand
TTTATGTGCCTTTTGTTTTGTTTGTGTTGCGTTATTAGGGGCTTGATTCGATGACCTTGCGGTCCCTCGCCCCATAACAATAAACTTCATTGCAGCTTTGCTTTTTCAAGCGCCCATATAAGCATTCTGCAGTTATTATCACTTTGGATCTGTCCAGGAGTAAGAAATTTTTGAAACCGTGGAAAACTGACTGACGAGATTAATTTGGACTGTTTACAGTTTTGAAACTGCGCAATAACCTTCCTTTGTCGTGGTTCATCAAACGGAGCGCCGCTGCCGGTGGGTCAGTACGGAGTGGTTTCGAAATGCACTTGGCAATAAATAAATGTGACGCAGTCTTAACAACAGTGAAATTGCTTGTGTGAAAAGAACTTCGTTGTTTAACGTGTTTTCACGTACAACTTTGTTGCCGTTTCAAAGGCCGCACGCTTGCAACCTTCATCTCGCGTTGTGTTTCGAAGGTTCCGCGTCAGGCCTGACAGCGTCCGCTTCGACTCCGTCCAAAACAACCACTGCTCGCTGCTGCGTCAGTACATTTATTGATTTCTTTGATGACGCAGCAGTGGCGCCCTTTGACCGGATCCGAAGCGGGCAAGCAGCCCACACACGCCGCAGCCACATTTAGGTGATGCGTGGTCAGCACTTTTCGTAGATACTGCGCACGAACTGCAGACAGCAGTTTTGATAGAGTTCCTGCTGCCACTGTTTTGCGATGATTGCCACTGGGAAATTTCCCCTCTACGCCACTTTCCATTCACAGTCAACAGTCAACCATAAAAATTCTGCACGCGCGGACAACCGCTCCAATGACCATAGGTCTAGGAGCTGGCAAATGTTTAGAGGTGCGAAGGATTTTTGCCCGAATTTCCCCAAACTTGCCCGAAAACTTTAGGGGGTGCTCTTGCACCCCCTGCACCCCGCCTCCTACACCTCTGCCAATGACAACTGTAAAGAAAAATGCCCCCACGAGTAGTATTTCGTTATGTTTGTTGCCTTGCGATTGAGCGTCTTGAAGTGATGGGAGTTTCATGGCAGACATTCCCTCATGATTTTCCTTCGTTGGTGGTGTAAGAGTTTCACACGATTGTCTCGTGGAGTCTTCCTATCACATGTCGGCAAAACATAGGCATGGTGAAAAATACACTGCAATGTGCAAATCTAGTCCTCCTATGTGGCGATTGCTGAGCGATTGTCCGTGTGGCAGTGGTCCAACTGTGTTAATATCTATGGGCAGAAGCATTGCGGGCACGCCTCCGCCATTCCTGGTCCGTACTGATCTAGGAGAGTTGTGTCATCATAACACTTCAGGATTTCAACTGTTGCATGTATCTTCATTCCAGACATGCTACTTGAAAACCACTGGGATGTAAGTGAACGCTTGGCTTATGAACGTAGGAGTATTGGTTATGAAGACATTACTGCGCAATGCCTTTGGACCGCCACAGCAATGTGAGAACCCGAGCCATCTTACCAATTTATTTCAGTTTGAAGCCTACTTACCGTTCCAGCTCTCGAGACTCTTCTGAATTGTCTGTGTTGGCTTCACGCGTGAACAATCATCGCGCAAGCAAACGGTGAACGCGGTGGTGTCTCACTTAACGTGTTTTGTCCTTCTGGTAAAGGGGTTCCCAACCTTTTTACGTTCTCGTACCACTTGGGCATCCCGTATTGTCAACCCGTACCACTTCTTCCAGAACAGCTAATTTGATCAAGTCTTAGTTTATTCAGAAGGGTAATATACATTAAAATAACAATAAGAGACCAACTAAATTTATTGAGATTTTTTTTGTTTACCTTTCATCAATTGGTCGATGCGTGGCATAAATTTCCTAACAGGGTATCGAAAGTCATAATGTTGCGATACGATAAGAATAGCAGGCTACAGGAAAATTTATTTGTTTAGAAACAAAGCCCGTTACGTAAACTAGAAAGCTGTGAATCCGGGTTTTTGTGAAAAACTGGAAGTTACTCGGGTACCACCTGGAAGACCTTCGCGTACCACAGGTTGGGAACTCCTGTTCTAGTACTGTGATTGCAAAGCAAGCTGCGATCAGATTCGGCTGCGTCACCCTTGTGGTGTCATGATGCATTTATCATGTCGCATTCTTTTCGTTTTACACGTTGTTGCTGAATCCTTTACTGAAAGCATCGCCAATACCTCTGTTCTTGCGGCCAATAGTTGGATAGCCCATGTACTAGCTCCATGGCGACCCTGCCTTTCATGGCTGTTTTCTGTTGCCTATCCGTTTCGATGTTCAGGAAGAACATATGCTTGGAGTTTCCAAGGATGCGCCAACAGGCCTGGTTAAGAGAGCCGCCAGGCATTGTAAAAGTGACAATGCTGGTTAGTTTACACCGAGCAAGTGCTGCGTATACCCTGCAGCAACTCGTTCAGTGAAAACGGCTATCAGCCGAATCGAATTTTGATCCTTTGCGCATAATGAGCGATCTGGCAACAGTTGGTATGTGTCGTTCCGTTCAGCGTTGCAGTGTTCCGTTATCCAGTATTACGCCGGATACAGACTTTGTTAAAAAAGCCGAAACCGCAATGCAGGCAAAGCAAGAATAGGAAATATATCGTTTCATTGCTGTAACAAATGCATAAATCGATTGCAGCAAACTGTTTTGCAGGCCTAAGTCTGGATTTCAGCGTCATCGGCGGTTCCGACTGTTGTCTCGTTTTGATTTGTTCAGGCAGGGAGCCAAAAATTCTTGTTCGTTGTATCAGCGAATGACTTCCTCGGCAAACGCCCGCCCGCTGGCTGTTGCCGGCTGTGGTAAAAGTGCGGTCTGCGAAAAACTTACCCTGTCGGTAATAACTTAAGATGCAAGCAACATGCGGCGGTCGTACGCGCGAGCATCACTTCCATCATTCATGTCTTGCAAGGATGTGGCACTTCAGATCGTGCGCTTCTGTTGTCGTGACTCACACTTTTTGCTACGCACGCATTTGTAGAAGTGCGCTTGCGCAGCTCTGGTGCGTGTGGCCCGCGTGCCTTGCGGTTTGTAATTCCACAAATTGTAAACGGCAGAATCGCTGTCTTGGTTGGGGAGAATCTTTAGTCATGCGATCGAGGTGTAATTTGCGGTTGGAATTGAGTGAACTCAGCAGGTGAGCGGTTGAGTTGAAATCGAAGTTGTTTGTAAGGAGCCGCTTCGGCCTATTGATAATAAGTAACTTTTTGTACTGTGGCAAGGCTTGACAGATGTTTTTGTACAAAACCTGAAAGCGATCATTTATTTTATAGTTGATCCATTATACTGTGCCTCCAGGTGTTTAGATTACACATTGGCAGGTCGGTTTGAAGAAAAACTGCTCAGAATATTGCTGTGTCTTCAGTTGCTTGTCAGCTAAATACCAACTGATTTTATTCGTTGAAAAAACTTCCCAAAATCACTCCGATAACGGTGATTAGCAGAACTACCGCTGGCATAACACACCAGCAGTTTTGATGCAGTTGTATTTTCACTGATACGCTGCTATTTAACTATTATTTATTTGTGCAACGAGACACGTTGGAACACCGACTTAATTGAAAATTCGTCTGTATGGCTGTGACACTGCGTTCAAAGGCATTTTTTTGTTTGGGAAGCGGGATGGTTGTTGCATATTTCTTACTTAGAAAGCTAGCGGTAATCTCTTCGAATGCCAAAGCAGCGAATGCGATACTGCAGTGATTGTTGACTCAACTTACTGTCATCTTCATGCTGGCAGCCCTGCTCGTCTCATTTCATCCGGTCATTAACGTCGCGCTGCAGGGCTGTTACTTCTTGTGTTCGTGGCTTTAATTGTTGGCTAGTACTGCGCAGTACACTTTTGCCGAATGTTCGTTGACTGCCTTACGTAAAGGTGGGTTCGGATTGCTGGCTTTTTAACAAGACACTTATGATTGCTCCTATTTGTCCTGGTGGACATTGGCTTTGAATAATAACTATCAAAGAAGACCTAGATGTCGTTGTTTTGCAAGTAAACCAATAGTTTGTTGACATTACGAAGACGATTGTTTCAGTCATCGCTTTTCGTTGTTACATGTCGCTGAAAACTCATAGTTGATATCCAGCTGGTCGTTCTGTGAGCGCAGAGGTGTAAGTAGGAGTCGACATTGTTTCTCGCGACGATTGAAGCTGCTTCATCACCTCTCTCCGTTTCAGTTTCGGCTACCGGATGAGCTAGCCAGTCGCAAGTGGCTTGACGAGCGATTGCTAGTGAATTTCTAAAACTGAAGGAGTTACAAGTCTAAAGCAGTTTTTAAGGTACAACATAAAGTAGTAGGCTAGTTTTCACTAAGACTGCTTTTCCAACCCGCACTTAGGATCAATGAGAAACAAGCTATCACCGGAACTCTTGCGGTTTTATCAAAGGTTTTATACAAAATAGTAAGCAGCCAAGAGTGCCGAATTATAAAACCAATAGGTGTAAAGCTTAATCACATCGTATGATTTAAAAGAAATCATTGTTGATATTCAAAATGCTGAATGGAGGGGTTGCAAAGCTGCTAATGCTTTTATAAGTGTCTATTCCGGAGGTTCCCAACCTGGGTAGATGTACCCCTAGGGGTACATTTGCCTATCCGAAGGGGTACATTTAAGGTTAGTAATAGAAGAGAAATATATATTTACATATCTTTTATTTCCAAATATTCATACATATATCAAGAAATATTACTTTAAAATTCTTATTTTTAAATATATCTGCGATAAATCATGACAAAAAGTTTTGTCGTAAGAAATTTTAGGGGTACATGTTCATCCGTCGAAATGCTGAAGGGGTACATGCTTATATTTCGAAATGCTGAAGGGGTACATGGTAAGAGAAAGGTTGGGAACCCCTGGTCTATTCTATGAATGTAGTGTAAAAAGAAACCTTTGGTTTCAGGGGTAAGCGAGTAAAAAAAAAAAAAAAAGATTTCGAGGCTGATGGTCTTTGTATTGCTTTCCTGTTCTTTTCCTTTATGTAAGGCACCGTATTTAAGACGCACATTCTAATCCGTGTAACAGCCTACTGATCACCTACTTTAAACAAACCTTTTCTTGCACTGGCTGTGCTCTGCATATGATCCTAACGAAACGTACGCCTATTTGTTGACTACTGTTTGGTGTGCTTACTTGTACTGCCTTCGCCTCCTAGTCAGCGCAAGACAGTAATTTCTCACTACGCGCCACCAACACTGATTTTCTCACATAAACTAGTTTATCCCATATCCTGGTATCAGCGCACGAAACTACGCTGTTGTCAGCAGGACTGTGACGCTGTGTTTTCTAGAGAGAACGCGTTTGAAGTGGGAGTTGGCAATGATGTAGTGTTATGGCCCACAATGCTTAGCCGGTTCATGCTTTTATTAAAACGTCTGATGCATTCCATTCCTGGCATAGCTTACGTGCTTCACTAAGTGGGGAAATTTTGCCAGCAATGCAGTCTCTTCATGGTTATTTGTCTCCTTGAGACTAACTGCGTTAATCGCAGTTAATTTCAAGGAGACAAATAACCATGAAGAGACTGCAGAAAACGCGAAAGGATTGATGGTAAAGCAACGAAGCATGATTGCAGGGTGGTGGTTTGGTGTGCTTCGCACTTTGTGTATGTGCCTAACAAGTCCTTCGCAAACCCCGTCATTTAAAGGTGTTCCACAGTAGTTGCCAGTGCCTTGTTTTGGTGTTTGCCATCTTAACTCCTTTCCTGTGAAGCATTGTGTATAATCCTTTCTGCACCTCTTTGTTCTTTTAACTGATGCCATATGGACAAGCCCGTAAATAAAAAAGTAAAGAATTACTGTTCGCACTTAAGTGAACAGTATAGTTGGGTCGACGTGGGTCAACGTGGGGTCAACGTGCATCATCTGTGAATGGCCTCAGTATTAATCCGTAGGTAACAACGTCAGCTGTACAAGAAAATGTCGAGTAAGAGAGCAGCAGAAATTAATCTAAATTTCACGTTGCCTGGCACTCCTGCGGGCAGACAGACGCGATGTAGGCGCATTTGCTTCACCAGCTCGTTTTTGGTACAGCTGTCAAAGAATTCAAGCAGAGCTTTCAAACGCCACTCAGTTGGTTAACACCTAGTTCGTTTATCAGCTGCTAAGGGTAGCACCTTTTCGCGAGCAGCTTACGGTTTGCTTCAGTCACCGCAGGTGCATCAAGTCTGGAAATGAAAGAATTTGCTGTTCGTCATTGTTTCGATGTTCCAGCCGCGTTTTCGTTGGACAAGTTGCATTATATTTGTGTGGGTGACGTCTTCACTCGATCATTCGATTGTGTCCAAAGCAGTTACTGCGCACAAGCTCGGTGAAGTGAGGTCATTTAGGCTTTCGTAGAGAACCTTTACAGAGACGACAGTAACAAACCCTGCTGTTTGATATGGCATCATTGGTATCAATCACCCTGACTGTCAACGGGCTGTGGAACAATTTTCACGGGCCCACCGAAAAAAGTTTTCTCGATTATTTATGTTCGATGGTATTTTTAAATGGCAAATCCAACGCAGACTCACCATACTGTGGGTCGCCGAGACAAACGATTCTCATCGAAAAGCGCAGTTATTGATTCGTGCTGCTCGTCCGTGAGGTATTATAATTCCTGCGCTGTGCTCATCCTAGTTGCGCAAGCCGAAAGGCCTTACCAAATCTGGCAACAAATCCTACGTAAAGGTAAATCGAAGGGACAGTAACAGTCGAGAGCGGGGTTTGTTGTTGCATCAGCTGCGGGAGCAGCGTTCCCATCAGTCACGTGTTGCATGGTGATGATCGGCCGAATCTTCACCGATTTCGAAACGACATTGTGCGTTCTGTGATGTTTAGGTTGTTGTTGCTGTGCTGTGAAACCGGAGTTGTCATGAGACAAAGATCCAGTCGCTTGCTTTCGACAGTGGTGGTTTTGTTCACAGCTTGCGCAGTTTTTTCTTTCACAAATTTTACAAGCTGCCATTATTCTGCGATTTAAAAAAAATTAAAACCCAGATTTACATAATAGACAGAGTGTAACTTCGACGAAAATGAGCCAGAGTTTGTAAATGGTCTTGTGAATGATACGATCGGGATTGCGAAACCAGTTCAAGAGAACATCTTGCACGCCACCCAGTCTTGGCTTTGGGGAGCAGCAGTGTGTGACTAGCCTGGTGTGCAAGCAGCCTTATGCTGATATTGATCAAGAAAATGCTTGAGCCACCTTTTCACTCGCGCTAAGCGGTGCAATAGTATTTTTTTCTGCCTCGACAGTGCTGCACAGTTACGTTGGATTTCTACGAGTGCTGACGAATGTCATTTTCTCGATAGTGCGTGCAAGTGGCGTGAGTCTAAATTTCTTCGACGCTCAAAAGTGACTCATACATCGTCAGCAGCGATTTTCCGCGTTTCGTCACTTGTTCATTTGATCGAGTCGAAAATTTTACTGGCAGCAGGGTGAAGACCAGCTCAAATGCACGTTTGTGAGTAGTCTTCAGGAAAGCACAGGGAAGTGAATTTAAATGGGCATGCCAGGTTTGCAATGGCGTATGTTGTTAAAAGGCCTTAGTCTGTACTTTTCTCCAAGATGTTACGCCCACTTGCAGAACATTCCTGCTTAAATGTCAAACAAGTATTTCACACAGGTTCTAGATGAGAGACAAAACTTAGGTGACAGATAGGATTGTCTGAAAGGAATGTGAAATGTCTTGCTTCGCTAGGTTTAAAGTGAGATATTCTCACCTGGCCCAGCAGCACTGAGGCTTAACTTAATGCTAGTCTCGCGCCGGATGCAACGTGCAGCATTGTTTTTAGCGTTTGCTTGCCTCGCACAACCAAAAGGCGCGTACATGCGGTCTGAGACAGTGGTAATTTACAGGCGAAACTGGTCTCAGGTGTCTTGGTCTCACGTTCTACTTGCTTCTCACACGTTTAAGAACCCGTTCAGGTCAGACTGGTGTGGACTGACGGAAGTGGACAGATTGCATGTGACGACTGGCATTCAGTCAGCGACTGTTGCGGCAGTAAATGGGAAGATCGCGATCGAACTGAGCAGAAAAATGTCGTTAAAAGGATAGTTGTATAGTAGATAGTTGCGGACGTTTGCACTTGGGACTCAAACGGCAAAATGGTACCATGCCTGTCTACTGTCATGATCGTGCGTGAGATTGGACATCAAGAGACCTAAGTGTGGTTGAATCAGGAGCATGTTGGAGTTGCGCGTTCATATGGAGCTTCAGAACGATTGGGTTGTGTGTTCTGTGTTGCTGTCCTTGGTCAGCGCCGCTAGCTAGACGAGTAGCCTAATCCTGTGTGCCTTTGCAGAGCTGTAGGTTTTCAAGTTTCAAATGACAAGCGAGGAGTAGTTTTCTGCGACAGCACTGATATTGCTGCCCTAAACGAAGATCCGCTGTATGCTGAAGCAAGCAAGATACTTGTATGAATTTGTGGTGAAAAAGCAGAAGAATTAACAGGATGGCCGTGGATGTTAGCAAGGAAGATTGCAACAGCAAACGTGGTGTAGCACACTAACATTTAGCCTAGCTTAGTTTTGCATGTAAATTCCAATGGCTTTTTTAGTGGACAATTTTAACTTTCATATTACACGCGCTTTAAGTTCATTCGATCGGTTAACTCTACTGATGTTATTCAAACCAAATAACGCACTGCAGTGAAACAGTAGACTAGCGTGCCACTTGACACAGTACAACCAGTCCATTTTATACAGTCCACAGTTTTTAACTGGACTCCAAACAAAGGTTCAATGTCATATTACTGCAATATTGATTGCAAAACTGAGATGACACAAACACTGTCATTTCACTTCGACATACGTGATTTAAATTCACTCTTGCGTCATCGTATAAAAAGCAGGTGTTCAGGCGACAGTCAGGGCAAAGGCACCTGCTTAGCGAACACTTATTACCTCCTAGCTCACTTTACGAACCAAGCAACAACGAGCGTACTGTACTCAGCTTTCCCGAAAGCTAAAGCTAGCTCGACCATTGAAGCGTTTGGTGATTTAGCAGAAATCGTGTTAAGTGAGCTGATGAGCTCTAGCTCTGAGCTGGTCTCATCAATCTCAATGTAAAAAGGTGTGTGATATGAGTGTCTGGCATAATTTTCTCCACTGTACAGTGCCTGCGCGCAGTTTTCATAAGCGCATGTGGCTGGAACATCGTTCTCATAGCCCTCTTTGCCAGATCCTGGCTTCACTGGCTTAGTAACTGACAAATGGCGGAGGAGCGCATCATTGCTATTGTAGGGACTGGGGTCCCGCATTATGCTATTGTAGGGACTGGGGCTAAAAGAGAATCGATTGTTTTAGAATCATAGTTCCACCTCTGCAAAAGCACAGAGCCATTCCAATGACTGTCGTACGAATTCACAGCACGTTTGAGCCTTTATTGAATAAAGGCTCCACAAGGTGGAACGTCATCAACCTCAACTCGTAAAAACGTTGGTCAAGAGAAAAAAATATGAGCAATACCCTACTGACCTTAATTTTTTGTGCCTTTAATAGAAGCGCTGAAAATCTTCCTTTTGTGTCTTATTGGACGTAGGGATTGACTGGCCTTGTTACAGCGCTTTTAAAGACGCCAAATCGTAAATAGTACATTAGCCAGAGAGAACCCTGGGAGAGGCTTCGAGAGCCATCCATCAAGTTTTTCATTATTAGCCCCGAACCTGCCGTTTTTACAATACCCGCATGGTTTGCTTTACTGCTCACTGCGCGTTTTCAGGGGGTGCTGGGACGGTAAGGGTCGGGCCGATTTGCTCTGTACCGAGTTTATCCGTTGTGCAAACTCTCCGCTCAGCTTCCTTCCACGCAACCCTGAAACGATTTCTTTCGGTTGGAACAAGAGGTGTGCAAGATTTGCCCGACTTAGTGACTCATTGCCTGGGCATTCCACGCTGAATTCAAACCTTGGTTTGCAATAAGAAATTGAAGTTCAAAACAATCGGCATGTTTTGAAAGGACAGGTTTGTGGAAGTCTTTCGGGGTATTTGAGTGTATATGTTAACTTTGACGCATGTGCAGTTCCTGCCTGTGTGAAATGTGTCTGTTCATCTTAAACTTGACCGTATATTTTTGTTTTACTTCTATAATTCGGGTGTCCGCGCCAAGAAGCCGATCTCTTACTTTAGACAGTTAATCTTCTAGACAAGTTAATTTCTTAGGCCACTAATTGATTTCGGCTCGTTATGACAAACTTTTGTTGATGCCAAAGCAAAATTTATTTTTTTCGTAAAACACCTTGTGCCTGTTTCTTGTTTTAAACGCCCTGCCTGCGAAGACAGTGCAACAGCTGATAGAGCGTTAATATGTTACAACCCAGCATGTCCTGAAGTAGTTATTCCATGAGCGAGGGCCGGCCAAGCCAAAAACGGCCGAGAGAGCGGCAACGCCTGAAAGGATAAATTCCCGCAATTGAAAGATGTAACACTAGAAGATTTTTTGTAAGGTATCAAACTTTTTTCATGTTTTTTTTCACAATCGTGACATCTTTACTGAACGCCCAATACGTCGAACCCAAAACCATAGAGATTCGTATTCAACTGTTGATTTTTACGTTAATCCACTTACAAATACCGCATGTTTCGCTGCTTTGGAATTTCAGCGCTTCTTTCTCGTTTGGAGGATTATTTCCGGATTATGGGCGTTCAGTAGCGTGGCAAAGTTTTAAACATGCTGCATTTTTACTCAGTGATGTCAGTTTACCTGAAATCTCGTTGTTTTACTGCGGATCACGGCAGATTCACCGACCACATGATTTCGAACGCAACATGCTGCAGTAAAGGTTCCTTTTTACTCGAACCCAACTTGTTCGCGTTGGTTTTCATTTCAGATTTAGACGTATCACTCGTTCTTCTATGGACTCGCATGGGCAAAGCACAGTTTTATAAATGTTAATGTTAAAGTGAACGTTACTTCACGTTATTCTGGGACATATGGTCTTTGTAGCCCATCATTGACGCTCGAAGCGAAGCTTTTTGTCAAGTCATAGGCGTGCTGACTGCGCTGATGTACGGTGACAGCTTTGTAGAGCCATATTTGCATCTAAAATGAATATTATAGTGAATCTACATTGAAAATTTGCTTTGACTGTGATTTTTCGCTGCATTTAACTTTGCCCGTATTCCAGTTAGCTATAGAACTGCACTCGTTAAACCTGTGTGAGATTTATTCATTTTCACACTTGTTTTTCCACGGGGTAGTGCCATGGTCATGGGGGTATATAAGCCCTGGGAGATCTTGAAATACCTCACGGTTTCAGCAGCCTCAGTTTTGCTCGCTCCACACGAAGACGGGACCAAATTAAGTCGAAGATGTAACCACACCACCCTGGTGCTTGGTCAACCGCTGGACCGTTTTCCTCTGACAAGAAGAATGTTCCTTGGGGCATTGTGGTCACGTGGTTGAACCATCGTAACTGAAATCTCTTTATTCGGAGAGGTGGCTCGACATTCAGGGCTTTACGAATTTCCACAGCTGAGCGGCGGACGTATCACGAATGTCACTACGTGCACTCTTTGCAAAATCCCGTCTCTGCCGCTACTTGAGATAAAGATTAATGACCACAGGTAAGTATCAGAGCAAAGGCCGATGTTACGTCTTCGCTGTGCGCTCGCACCGTGTTTGAGACTCAACATGGGTAAAACTCAAAAAAACTCACACCAGTCACCGTCAAACTCTGTTTACTATAGGTCGGAATAACGGCCGACACATGACAACATAATGAGTACGGTCCGGTGCGGTTTTAAATAGTTGCAAAACCGAGTGCAAATGGTCAACACCATGCTATTCAGAAAACTGGAAAAATCAAATCAAATCGAGACTATTTAAAGACATCGTTTGTAAGGCAATCATCGCAAGCGTGGAATGCGGGATTGTCCAATCACAGCAAACGAGCGTTGAACTGGCAACGCAGGAATTTGCGTTGTAACAACCGATATAAAAACTGACAGCTTTGGGGTGTTTGAAAGTTTTCCGTTTCATGACCACAGCGGTGACGCTAAAGTACGTTTGCTTTACCAGTCGATTTACCAACCTCTTGTTCTGCCTTCCGTCACTCGTAAGTACTGCAGCAAGGCATTTGAACTTTTTGACCTGCTGCAGTGTATTGCCGCTTACTTGCAGCGTGCACTGACTTGGTTCTCTGGAGAGAGAGACATGATACCTCGGTCTTTTGTGCTAATTTTCTCGCACGCAACTGCAGCAGATCAAGTTCCTGTTCATAGGACGCAAGCAACCCAGAAGCGTCCTCAAAAATCAGCGGTTGATTCTGCCGCTTCCAACAGTGAAACACCCTCGTTTTGAGTTTTATTGACGATAAAATTTGATTGTCAAAAAAGCAAAAACAACAAACGGGCGCGTTTAAGGTGGTGTTGGTTTCAGGTATGAGGGTGATGGTAAATTGAATGCGATTCGTCTTGGGCCAAAGTGTGTGAATTCTTCGTTAAAAATAGGAAAAAAATCCGAAACGGAAATCCCCCCTCCTACGCAACGCTGCAACCCCCACTTCCCACATTCGTTTCCAGCCATTCCGTTTTTTTGAGACAATCAAGCAACAAACCGGAACACAAACCCGAAAACTGACACGTACGATCACCGTAAATTTTCCATGAGAACCGCCTAGCCCTAGATTGATGACTGCCAAGTTTTCGTTGACGTCTGGCGCGAAAACGGTTATTTTTTCCCATAGTGTGAAAGCGTAAAAAATGAACAGAAATTTGGGCAGTGTCGATAAAAATTGTGAAACATTCCGCGGGGATTTAGCGTGGGAGCATGTTGTATTGTTGCTGCTGCTGATGATGCAATAAAGCAAAGCTCTGACCGGCTCCGATATTGCTGCGGAGCGCATTCAATTGTTGATTTTTCTGGCTTTGTGAAAAAATAAATGTGACGGCGCCATCCAGTCAAGCTCGCAACTCATCAGAAGAGCACACTGACAGAAAAAAAAATGTTGAAATGGGCCGTTGAGGCTTTGCGTTCTGAGTTTATACGTTCCTGCGCACAAAAGTGCGGTAACCAAAAATCTTTACAAAACAGCGCTAAGCATCATTCTTAAAGCGGAAAACATAGGTTACCTGCATTGCGTGCGCGTGGTGAAGAAATTGATGTTGATGGCTGATGCAGCTGCATTGATTCCGTATGTGTTAGTCGTATGCACACGGCTGAAAGGAGTTGAGCGTCTCTGTTATGATGTGGACAAATCGAATTCTTTTTAAGACTGTTTCAGTTGAAGAATTTGCCCACAATGCAAGACTTTGGCTTAGATATAGCAGCATTCGTCTTGGTAATCATAAACTTAGGTTTTAAAAGCAGGGAGAGATTTGACTCGGTTTATGCGTGCACTGTTGCCTTGACCTCCCGCATGAGGCGGGATAGTATTTTTTAGCGAATCATATATGCTGACCAAGGTGTAAAAGTTGTTACCACCGTCAGGGCGCGATTGAGTTTGCCACGGTACTGTAGTTTGTGATATTTGGGACAAGTGATCATTCAGCTGGCTTTATAGCTTCACACCGATTCTCATTTTGTGCTCTGTCGTTCGTCTCTTCATACCAAGTAGACTCTGTGGATTGTGGTGGACCACCGAGCAGAGCCTTCCTTATGCTGCTGTGTTGCAAAAGGTTAAACCATTCCGTGTAGCCGACTAGCCGTACAAGGTGCATAGCCTGTTGACACTATTCCAGGGATCATCGCTAAAGATCAAGCGTTAAACGCGTGAGTTGTTGATGTCGCATCAGCGCAGTTATGCACAGCGGATATCATTGTTTACAGTAGCCAGGAAATCCACATATCAATCATATTCCACTGCTGACTTAATACTGTGAATGAAAGACAGCAAGTCACATGCATAATCAACAACCAATGAAACTCAGATGTCTGCAGATCTAGCGCGCTGTTCGAATTCAATGCGTCACAACTAGAAACCGATCTAATCGTAAAACAAATCCAAATTAAAATGATGTATGCTTAAAATGATTTAAATTGAGTTTCACTGCAAGGAGAGGAAGAAAGATCTGACACCGAATGGTGAGCCAAAGAAGCGAGCCATTGGTCGACGGATCGAGACATCCACCTCTTCTGTTAACTTGTGTCTCTTATCGTAAAAAGTAGTACGAAGGTGAGTTTCAATGATAAGGCAAAGGATATTGATGAAAAAGGAACTCATTTCATTCCGAACGAAGTGGTGCCAATTAACATCATGATCTCAAACAACCTGTATGTTTTATCGGCCCAAACGCATTTCACCACGCTAATGAAATGGAAGATGTTGACAGCATGCTTATTCAGGCGACGTAGTTAATTTATTCTTGATGTGGCAGTGTATACTGTTTTTCGTTTCATGATCTGTGCCAATCATTGTTGATGCTAGTTGTGCACTGCACAACGTGAGCAGGAAACGTAAGTTTATGCAACGTGTCAGCACGTGTTTTGCCAATACCTAAAATGGACTGATCGATTACCAAACGCTACACGCGCCTGCTAATTCACACATTTATCAACAGTTTTAGAGAAGTGCTCCTAACTTACCTTCATATTTTTATGATCGAAAAGTTGTTTTTAAAAGATTAATCTGCGTTCTAGAGTTATTGATCGGCTGTGCAAGCTGCCAAGCCCTCGCCAAGTTGGGGGCGTGAAAGAAGGGTCTTGAGACTAGACTACGTATTTGTCCTGTTTGAAGTTCCTTCACAAGTGCTTTGCAGGCGCGCATTTGTGATTTCAGTCCTGTGTAGTATTTGTTCAGCGAAAGCCTCTTTTCAATGCAATCTTCTACTCTAAAGCCAAGCAGCTCTAATGGAAGTAATAGAAGGCTAGTATTTAGGAAAAGGAGAAGGTAGTTTAAGATGGTGCCAATGTAATCAGCAGCAATTCCTGACCCATTGCCGTTTTTAGTTTAAATCGTTGCTGATATCATTCGTGAATGTGTTTCAGGGGTTTCATTGTGTGCGTCTACCAAAAAATTTAGTTGGTACTTGTAATCTTATCTGAATGGTGAACTACCCCCTGGATTAACGACTCGATTTCTGCATATAACAGAATCAGGTAAGTTAAGTAAATAAATAACTTGTATGCGCTAAAACAAGGGTCTCAAACACGCGGCCCGCGATGCTTTTTGGGGATTTTCAAATAATTAACATTTAAGTTAATTATTGAAAGTGCTCGACTAGTGAGTGAACAAGTACCTTTTAAACAACGCAGAGAAGGTTAGAAATGATTTTCCTGTAACTCATGATACCTTTCGCAGGAAATAATATGTTAAAGCTGTTTCCAATGAGGTTCAGGTACTGTCATTGTTGCGTCATCGTCATGATGCGGCCCTCGGGTTACTTTAGTCCTCATTTGGCCCTCAGAGCAATTTCAGTTTGAGACCCCTGCGCTAAAATCTTTTCGTGCTTCCGACCGGAGTTGGATCAATTACAATTTACAAATGAGCTGCATGTAAAATAAATTACACATTTTCCAGTAATGGTACTTATATTTGTCATTCAGACTTTTTTGTGTGTAATTGTAATTTTGTTAAATTTTTTAACCGAGTCACAATTTTATTTTGGTTTCAATAACTTCGCACAGTTCGAACAAATACTTCAACTTGCTGGAGTGTTGCCGAGTCGGCAACAAAATGTCCTAGATATGCTCTGTATGTAATTTGGATGGTGTATAATTTCTGTCATGCTGCCGTGCTGTACGTAAGCTTGAGGTTAGACAACTATGTGCTATGTGCACGGCAGAATTCTTTTTACACGTTTATTCCTAATTTTCCAGCTTCGCGTGCATTTTTAGTATTAAGCTTGGAAACAGTGTTTAGTTAATTGACAAAAGTATTTCATTTAGGTTTGAGGGAGTGCTTCCGTAGGTTTGAGAACTAGTTTTAATGCTACAAGTAATTCACAGGGAAAATTTCCCTTTTAAAAATCAACCGATCATCCGATGGCTACAAAATTTTGGAACAGTGGTAAATTCCATACGTTTCCACACTTCATACTTTGATGTGCAAACTATTGAAAGTATATTGAAAATGAATTAAGTAAAATTTTATTTATTATAACTTATTGCATTGCGTTTTTGTTGTTTTCAAAATGCGATTTGCAATGAGTTGCATGTTTTCGTAATTTCAGAAAAAAGTAATTGCAATGTAATCAATCCAATTCAAATTTTTTAAAAATTGTTTGAAGTATTTGTAATTGTGATTAGGCTGAAGTCATGTAAATCATCCGGCTCTGCCACCGATAGAGCCAAATAGTTTCTACTCAGACGGAGTTGTACGAGTCACGAATCTGAAAGCAGAGTCGCGTCCAAGTCGAATCAAAGCCATGTGCAATCAGGGTTTTTTAAGGTTTGACTTTGCTAACCAGTGTTCCCTCTAAGAAAATTTTACGCCGAACAAATGTTTGCTTTAGTGCGCGTGCAATTGAGCAACCGCGTAAACACACAAACAGTGAAGCGTTACAAGTCTATGCGATATATACACGATATAAAATTGGGAATGTTACAAGTGCGCGACAATGAGATTTCATTGCGTAAATGGTTTGATGGTACTGCGCATTTGCGCAGCTGCGCACGTAAGAGGGAACACTGTTGCTGACCGCAAAGTCATTTTGAGAGAACGCAACTATTTCATTTGAATACCAAAATGGTCGGTAGGCACGGTTTTCGTGTCTTGATGGGGGTAGTAAAGTGAGAATCTATTGTATTTTGAGACACCATTGAAAAAATTGCGAGACCGATAAAACACCATAAAAAACACTGTGTGCAATAAGCTTAGAGCAGTGGTTCATTGCCTTTATTCTATGAAGCCTCCCATTGTCCTTTGTTTGAAGCCTCCCTGAACTTGAATAAGTTGTAAAAACAACTGTATTTGTTGGTAAATTTATTGATCAAACTTTCCATGTTGTAGAGCGAGTGAAGGCTCGAGGCCCTTCGTTTACTGACGCCAACCTGGGAAGTAGTCACCCATTTCCCACCTGATAAGAACCACTGGCTTAGTCACGTTGAGTAAAGTTCTTAACCATGGCCGTAGCGGGTGAAATGTGAATATTGTCACAACTGTTGCCAAGTAATTTCCAAAACTTTGCATTTGCTTATTGCCATTGCAAGTTTTTTCCGTGTATAGTCGTAATATACGAAGTAAAGCGGTGAAATTTTATAGCAGTTCATGTAGAAAAAGACTAAAAAACAGAATATGTTGTTGTTTTTTCTGAATTCCTGTTAGTATTTTTGCGACTGAAATCGATTCATTGTGCTGCTTTTGACAAGACCCGAGTCGGTGTGAGTCATTCAAAGCCACAACCCGAGTTTAAATGCCTCGATTGGTCACATGCGTGCGTGCATGCATGAATGACAGTATGCGCGATGCGAAGGCCTTGCATCCATCACAGGCAGCAATGTGCAGGCGTACGAAGTACCTCATGTCTTACGTCTTCGCTATCGTTTCCTTTTCAGCCAATGGCAGACCACGCCATAATTGATTTGCAAGAAGACGGTCTGACCCGCGATGACGTTTCGCAGTGGACCCCGAGTCAAGTTGCCACGTGGTTGGAAGTGAATGGCTACCAGGAGCACAAGGTAGTCACACCAATAAGTAGATAATGCCACAACAACTGGTCGTAATTAGAATCACAGTCAACAGAGCCGTCCTTGGAGAGCCTTGCCCTTTGCTGGCATTTTTCCACCAATTTTATTCGCCGCATCCGCCTCAGTGTATTGGTCTAGAGCAGCTATGTCTAATCCTCGGGCCGCCTGTGGCCCAGGAGGTTTTATGCGACCCAGTTTAGGTTTCCGCAGTAGAAAAAAGATCCTATATAATGACATCCTGTCCATATTTTGATAATCTTGAATTCGACATATTTGATGCCGGTGGTCTTCAGTGCCACTTCATCACGTCTGTTACCGTTACCCGATGCGTTATAAAATGACGAACATTCGTCACACAACTACATAGTTCTTGTTCAGGTGAGGATTATCGAATACTGGGAGTCACCGAAAACACATTTTCCTCCCCCATTTTTGTCAGTTTGTTCTCGGTAAATCTTCTTAAAATTTGGTTACACTGATAAATTTGAAACCCCCACGTAAAATGTGATCCGCGGATTAAACGCAGGTATATCGTAGGAGACCAGGATCCTGTATGCCGCCCGCTTGCGTTGGAGAAGGCCTTGTTTGGTCTGGTTCGTTGGAAAGCAGCGCCCGCAATACACAACCGTCTTGTTGGCCACAGCCCTGCTAAGAGCTACTCCACGCCGACGCAAACACTTCAACCGAGTCTTGTTTTCACTGCAGGCCGCAGTCTGTGACGCGCACAACCCTGTCGACGGGCAACGTTTATTGTCTTTGACAAGCGCTGATCTACGGACGGCGCCCTTTAACATGGCCAACGTGCACGAAATCGACCATCTCCACTCCTGCATTGAAAGTTTACGGAAGAGCCAGTTGACTAAGTATTTGGAAGAGCACAATGTGAGTGATCTGGCGATTCTTAGTCGTATTCGCACGGAAATCCGGCAGCTTTGAAATAAGGCCTTGCTGGCAGTGCAACTGCGCAAGGCTGGTAAGCCCTTCTACTTCCAGTTTTTATTTCCCGATACCAAGTAATCCAATTTGTCGGTCTGAAATACACAATGATTATGAGTTGATTCCGAGCGTTTCTGACGGATCGTTAAAAGTTTTATTTGAAAGATGGCGGCATTGTTGTTGACTTAACGCAATCGTGTGCATTTGGATTTGAACGTGACCGGGTTCAGCACGATCGAGAAAGCTTGCATTGCCCTTGAAAGATGAACTACCGCTTGACCCTGAGAATGCAGGCCGCCATACGCGATGTGTGGCACGAGAAACGCCTGTCTAACCGCCAACAGGCTATCTAACCGCCAAATTTGTTAATTGACCGCCGCTGCAGGGAATCCGCAACGGTTACCGACTGCCAGCTAGTAGAAATCAAGCCAAGATGAACGGTAGCATTCCGAACGGATTTGCCCACTCCGCCTCCAGACTGGAGAACGGCGACGTACATCAATACGCGGATATTACGACGCCTTTAATAAGAGGTGTGTGTGCGTGTGTGTGTGACGTGTATCCGTTGCAAGATGCTGGCCGGGAATATTGGTCCGAAGCCAATTCGAGTTGTGTGGAAGTCAGCCGCTCCGTTGCTCTGCGGTAGCAGCGTCTTGACTGCCACCATGGTCGGTCAAATAACCTGTCGTATACTCGCTGGTTGCGGCAGTCACGCGCTGCTCATTTTTGCAGCACAATGCCAGACGCTTTTTGTGTATAGTTCAGGGGTTCCCAACCTTTCTCTNACCGTGTAGCCCTTTAGCATTTCGACAGAAGAGCATGTGCCCATAAAATGTCTTATGGCACCAAAAGGCTGAGTAAGAAAACAAAAACTCGCTGAATTTTTAATAGAACTTTTAGAATTTTGGAACTGTAAAGGTAGACTCCGTTTTTATGTCTCAAGCAATTCGTTGCCACTGTACAAGAAATGTGCCCCTGGGACAGTGGTTCCCAAACTGGGGGTAAATTACCCACCGGGTGTAATATGCGATTTTTCGGGGGGTAACGCAAAACCACATTGTTGTTCTGTATTATGAGCGATCACTACAAAATAAATTTTTGACCTAAAATGTGAAAAAATATTATTGAGGGTAATAAGACATAATCCCTACCTTGATTTGGGCAACGGCTCAAACAAGTTTGGGAACCACTGCCCTAGGGGTACATGTACCCCAGGTTGGAAACTTCTGGGTAAAGTTGGCGGGAACGCAGACCAAGCCCGGGTGGACACATTTTATTTCGAAAGAAGCATAGCGGGAAGTGCGCCAACGAGCATGTCTGTTTCAACTATCGTTTATAAACCACCCGGGGCGAAGTAGGACGAAAGGCCTGTGGAGAAAAACGACCAGCCTGGTATCTTTCTGCCTCGCCTCCTGCACCTTCGATAAATGTGCTGCTTGCGAGGAGAGCGATGTATGCCGTTCTTGTTTAGCAAGTCTGCCACCGCTTGATTTTAACTGTACACCAGACTGAAAAACTTCGGAATTTGCTGCCTCGAGGCTTTTACCTGCGTTAGTTGTCCTGCCGGATGAAATATCCGCCACTTTCGGCTTCCGAGGGACAGCTGGGGTTTTACTGGCTTCAAGGTTTGATTGATCTTCGATTGCAAGTGATATGCTGCGCTGGTGGCGCTTCCCTTTCAAACAATCGCCGGGCAGTGAAATTAATCGTGCCTGACGCAGCTATGTAACATTGCTGCGACGGCGTTTTTGAAATATGATCGTCTCGGCCAGAACCAACACGTATTCTGTCAGATCGCTGATTGTCGTGATAAGGAAGGCATTTTGTGAACACTTTCCCTTCATCGGCTTTAATGCCATTACAAGAGGTCCAGACCTTATAACAGTCGGATCATGGCCGATTTAGATGTGGGGCACCCTCTTAGCCCTCGGCCACCTGCTTCAAAACACTGCACAAAGTCCTTGCATTTTATTTTTTGCCTGTTCGATGACTTTTGGTACCACGGGCAAACAGTTATGATCGATCCAGTCCCTGCAACTGGTAGTCGCCATCATGTGATAGGTCGCCACATGCAACGTGTCTTCGTACTTGGTTTATCATGGCCTTTCTGCTAACACTTGTGATGTCATTTCGATTATGGAAATAGTAATGGAAACAGTTCGAGATGAAAGCATTTGTTGAGGGCCTGCAAATCTTAAACAAATACCAGCGAAAGTTTACGATTGGGTTCGTGGTAGGGAGGGGGTAGAAAAAACAAATATGATTTCCGAATTGGAGAAACTTGCAAATATCGTCTGTAATTCTGTGCGAGTGGCTTTTTTCAGGTAAAGCGTTCTACCACGGTTCTAAATGCTTGCCCTTCGGTTACCGAAATGGATGAGATTAAGATTTGTGGGCATCACCGCCGGATGCCGTCGTGCGTTTCTTCAGCGGTCCTTGCTGAAAGCCCCATTTGCCGCCATTGCGCGACGAAAACATGACGTCATGCTGTTCGGTAGGTGATCGCACGTCAACGGATTGCAGAATTCCTTGAAATGAATTATTGATCCCCCGGCGCGGTGCTGCATCGCATCTTTGCGACAATCCGCGTGGCGTCGACGCGGCGATGCATGTATTGATTCGGCCTCGCACGCCGACTTACCGGCAAGGAGTGCCTGAGATGTCGCGTCGCGTGAACATCTTAGTTTGGCGTGGGCAGGTTCGCTGAGAATGCTCCCGTTCGTTTCGGGCGATTTACACTTGTTCCGGGCGGTTTGTACTTAAGCAGAGCGGCGACATTGTCAGCGACGACAAGAAGCGAGAACAGCTTTCGCGCAAGTTCCGGTGTTTTCTAACAGTCGAAGGAAGCAGCAACAGCAGCGTCTGCATCCTGTTCGCCGCGCAAACGTTAAATGCCCCGCCCGCCTCACGCAGTTTTTCTTGCGTTTCGAAGACGAGGTTTTGGGCCAGAGGGGTGGTGCAATGTACCACAGGTGTTAATTTGCGCACGTCAGATCATGTTGGCCTGATTGTTAACATTAACGATTGAGAAGTTCGGTCAAATGCGGATAGATGATAAACCTCGAAATAATTACTACGTTTTAGGATATCTTTTCGTAAATTTTCTGCAGCAAGGAAAAATTTAAGTAGAAATTATGAAACGATCGGCGATAAGTTATGAAGGAGTTGCGAGTGAACGCAGCTGTTGTTGTACATGAGCGATAACACGAGCTTCGCACGTCTGGCAGCTTCAAGCGCATCAGAAAGCGCAGCAGATCGCAGTGACAGTGAATGAGGTGCGAGTAACGAGGAACTATTCTAGTCTTTGCCACTGTTGCAGCGCACACTGTTTTTTACCACTGTTGCAGCGCACATCGCTGAGCTATCACTGCCTGCACGGCACGGCAGGGTCAGGAACTGGAGCTTACCACCAGGCCAGGAGAAGCGTGTCCGACTCGTTCTGCACTCCCGGCCTGCGGAAGATCGCGCTGGGATTCCGTGTCGGGATGCACGACGTGTCGTGGTGTGGCGTCGCTTCTGTGCGGTTCTCGCGCAAGCTCGCCTCCTTACCAACCTGTTCGATGTTGACCAGGATCAGGCGCTGTTTTTCAGTCACGATGTGCGGCTGGTTCCGCGGAGTGTTGCAGGTTGCGGGTGCCGATACTGAGCAGACAGTCAGGCATGTAGTGGTGAACGGATGGAAGGGCGCATCGCCGCATGAGCCCTTGCAAGAAGGAAGCGAGCCGGGTCAGTTGGTTGCTTTTTGAGTTTTTTAATCTCCAGCCACCTTTTTTTTCTATTGTGTTCGAAATTCCAAGTCCTCTCAGAATAGACATTTGTACATTTGGGCGCAGTAGAAGAGCTCTCCTGCCAGGAGCCGCGCGGTCGACGAAGGAGAAATATTGAAGTTAAGCGCTGCTGTGGCCACTCGCAGTAACTTGGCAAACCTGTTTCCCCCTCACCGGTTTTGTTTCGGCTTTAACTCAAGACATGAAAACTACTCTGGAACAGCACTCAAATGTGTTTCGCGTTTTCGTTGCGTAGCAACTGCGGATTTTGATTTGCTTCGATGAACAATTGGCAAGCTGCTAATTTCTAGGGAATTTACACTAAACGGGGATCAACCGGGATATATGTTGACCGATAAAGGGGATACAAAAGTGCCAGGTGCTTTTCATCAAACAAAATATTTTCCACATAAGCAATCTCTAGCTGTCACAGCTCTCTTTCATCGAATGCTGTAGCTAATGCGTCAAAATTTGAGATTTTTCACTTTCAAGGCCCTCGTTAGCGTTCTGCGAGGCACCTTCGCTTGCAGTTGCTTGAAGCTGATGCCAACACGCTGCACATTTTTCTCAAACGCGTTGCATTTTCCTCACGCGTTGCTCTCGCCGTCAGAAAATACTCAGCCATGCTTAACAGACAGTTTGCCGCCGCTACCAATGCCATGTGCTGTTTGAATACCCCATAACAATTTTGCGCCGTGGAATTGGCCAAAACAGAACCCTTTGCTCAGTCGTCTTGTTGTTGTGTGCTGCAGGCGGCGACTGTCAAAAATCTCTCACAGATATTTTGGTCTGGCGTTTGTTGTTTGATAAAGAGCGCGCGTGGTCGGCAATGTTTTTTTATTCCTGTTTTACTTTCCAAGGTTAACATGGAAAGCCCTTCCAAGTGATTCTCTCGCTTGTGCGCTTTCGTGAAATAGGATATAATGGTACCGAGTTGACCTTGTGTGGCTGCACGCGAAGCTTAACGTCTCTCCCAGGCGCAAATTACCTCGGTGAGGAAGGTCGGCATGCGCTCTGTCGCCCTTAACGTTGTTAATCACCACCCGCCGTTTAACTACGCTGATCAATAATACAAAGCTTCGCGATTTCGTCATTCAGGTCGACCTTTCTCAGAACTCCACTGTGCCTGTAATAACTTTCCTACTCGATGTTTTTGCGGTGCTGGTGTTTGGTTGGAAGTGCACGATTTAAACGCGTACAAGCCAAAGCCTGCTCGAAGGCGCTAAACGGCGCTAACTTGCTTGAGTTTTTGAACGGCGCTAACTTGCTTGAGTTTTTGAACGGCGCTAACTTGCTTGAGTTTTTGAACGGCGCTAACTTGCTTGAGTTTTTGAAAGTGCATTTTGTTTGGGCGCAAGTTGTGCGACTCTGCATGGTTTTTCAAGGCGCGATCCGACCGCAGGTTGCTCGTATGCGGTAATCATTAAAACAGGGGTGGCCAAATTTTTTGACCGAGGGCCGAATTGGAGACTGCCTGGCCACTACAGGGACGGATACAGCGCGAGTCACGTGACAGGTATCAGCCAATCCTGTTGCACTGCTGTACACAGTCGGAAACGTGGTGCTTGAAAAAAATGTGCAGGTGTTCGCCGGGCCGTAGTTTGGCCACCCCTGCACTAAAAAATCTTCAGCGGCGTGACTACCAAAAATAACTGCAGAAACAGTAACAGCGGCAATTGTAGCTGCGCAGTTATTTTTGGAAGTCACTCCCCTGCACACCCTGCTCCCGGGTCTGTGCACGCGCTGAAAAAGGTTTGGTTTGTAAATGTTAGCAACTCCGCTCTCGGCCATGAGATCTCAAAGCGTGTGTGGCATGTAAGTGAATCTTGTTGTTGACTGTTTTTCAAAAAAAATGTTCCCTTCACGATTGGGCATTACTCAGCTTGCGGCTATCTTCACCAGCCCTGCTTTGCAGCCCACGTGTTAGTCCCTCACACTTGCAAGTCTTTTGACGCACGGGTCGAATTTTCAGCACGAATAAGTTTTCGCGCTCATCAGGATAAAAAATCTGCAAAACAAACTAGATCGACTATATTCTTCTGAAAACGTCAAGAATGCAACAGTGCGCGGTCATAGCACGGCGCAGGATTTCACACAACTGGACAGGCCCTGTGCAATAATAGAGTGATCATGGCATGTGGTCTCTATTGTTGCTTGCTGCCACAGTGCGAAGGTTTGCGCATATGCCGCTCGGGATTTCCGATCGCAACAGTGTGAAATGCACGTAAGGTGCGTGAGAATCGAGCAAGCCCAAGACTTTAAACGTTCGTCTTTACCTTCTTCTTCCTTTTCCCCAAATATGCAGAAGTTACCAGAAAAGTTATGGAACAGAATCTTCTGCGCTATCGCTAATTCGCCTCTGGCATCCCTGTCACGTGCGCGTCACAGCCCGCTGCACAAGCAACTGTAAGCAACCGTCACGCTTCTTGGCTTGTCGCTTGCAAGCGTTGGTTGCTGCCGGTTGCGCAGACCATGGCGCAGGCGACGGGGCATTGGCATCCTGGTCTTTCCTGTGATCTTCGTGCGATGTGCCGCAGTTTGCTGAAATGTTTTCATTTGGTTGCTGTTGTTGAACCGCAGGTTTCGTAACCGTAATAAAGCGGTGGGACAAAAAGGGCAACTGTCTTCCGTAGCCGAAAAAATGCGAGAATGGGGGGGGGCAAAGCATTCAAAATTTTACTGTACGTGGCCGAATTGGGGCAAAATTTCCCAAAGGTTCAGAGCAAGGTTATTATTAGTTTAATCGCTGGAAGGTTTTCATCGAAACCGCTTGAACAAGTCAGACAAATATTCATGTTAAAGTTTATCGCGCAGAAGCTGAGGAAAGCTTCTTTGTCTTCCTAAACAATTTTTTCCGCCTTCATGCGCGATCCACTCCAGGTGGAATTGCTCCAGCTTAACCGTGCTCGCAAAACCTGCGCTTGATTTTCAGGCGATGACATCATCCGGTCAAGTACCAGCGGATCAACCATAGACCTGTATCCTCCTGAAAAGATCAAGTGTGGTGTCGCGTTTCTTTATATGATGTTCGGTGAGTTTTGGTCAGTTTTTATTGACTACAGTCAAGTAATGTAAATCAGCGGAGTACCTCTTTATGATAGCATTTTTAAACAGCATTTGTTACGGGATTTGTTGCCGATGTCAATCCTTGCGGTTCTATTGCGTTACCCATATTTTGTGTGAAAATTAGTATGTAAATTTTGCGAATCGATCAAAACTTGCGTGTTCAGCTAAAACAACCAAACCAAACCAAACGCAGAACCTCCGCTCTAGCATTGAAGCGTGACAAGCTTGTGTGTGTATCTCTCTCAAAAACAGCCGACCCCCAACTCCGTCGTCGGCTCCCGAAGTCTATTGACTTCCGCAATTTATGCGTGCGTATTTCAGTCTCAAATACCAGACGGATCGTGACCTTTGGTGAAGTGCAGCATTTCACCAAACGTCATTCGATAGGTTTACATCAGCACTTTCTTAGTTTTCTTCCCCACGAACCCTTAATTTTTCGAGACAAGTTCTGGTTCCGCACATGATGAAATGCTTTCTGCAGGGCCTGGAGGGGCTAAAATGAAGAGGCGAAAACCAAAGTAGCCCATATTGAGGGACACTCAACCGAAGTAGCACACACTGAGAATGTATTCATTAAATTTTTTAATGCAAGCTAGTAAACCCTCTCACGTCACCGCAGTAGAAAGAAAAAGATAATGGCAGTGCTGCAAACCATGTTGACCAAGTGCATTGTGACTTCAAAAGACATTGTGACATCACATACATTGATACCTCGCGCGGGCAGCAATAATAACCAAGCCGCTCCACGCGAAAGACCTATGCTCGATTACGCTTTGTCGGGCTTCCGTTGTCATTTCGGCGAACTTACTATGGTACCGACCTTCAGAAACGCGTCACAAACTCCACGGCGTTACCCACGCACCCCCCCGTTGGGGAACTCCTGGCCTCCACAACATGTCGCAGAAATCAATTTTTTTCTATTCGTTCAAGCCCACTGCGTTGCCCCCTGGCAGGTTTCATCGCCTCCGTCTTCACCCTCCAAGTGGTCCACGACCGCGTCCCAGACATGGCCGAGGAGCCACCGCTGCCCGACATTTTCTTCGACTTGGTACCGCGGCGAGTCGAGGGCGCGTTCAGAGTCTGCGAAACGATCGGAATGGTCCTTACCGCGATGACCCTCCTCCTGGCGGTCTTCCTCAAGCACAGGTATTCAGATCTTGCCGAAGCTCAGCACGTTCGTCTTTTCGCACGTTGGTATGCACGCCTGGCCCAACGTGTGCCTTGCGTAAAGCAATCCTAGGGATCGGCCAGCACCAATTGCGGTGTATTTTTTTGATGGGGGGGCAAGCCTCCGTCGTTTCATGATGTTTTAAAGCAGATGAGACTACAGATGTGGGCAAACTGTTTCAGGTCTAAAACGCAGTGCAGATAGGCTGCCGAGCAAAAATTATAAGAACTCTGGTTTCACGAACATGGCCAGGGTGTCCAAAACGCGACTTGCGAGCCGCTTTGGGCCCTCGTTTGCAGCCGTGTTCGCATAATGGACATCTATCGGGGTATGCATTTTTTATATCATACGTTCAATGCTGTTAACTCTGGCTTCCCGAGCGCAATCGATTGTTTTTATTCCCAGCTGGTTGNCTTGTCATCGCTCAGGCGCAGATGCCACCAACATACGGTCGGTTCCTGTTGACAAGCTGCACTGTGACNCACTCGGGGTTTTTTTAGGTCATGGACCGACGATTTTGTTAAATGACTCAAAATTTGAGTAAATTCGGTCATAATGTCTGTAAAGTTAGGCTGGTGAATACTGTTACGGCGAGTTTTAGTACTGTTACGGAGCAAATGACTGAAACAGCAGCAAAAAAGCAGGACACACTTACGCACAAAACTGCAGTGACACAGTCAACTACCGTTCGTCCTGGCTCCAGAAAACAGGACATTTAGAATACCGGGCTGATTGGTCGCGTCAAACATTTGCGCGGAACGCCGGGGCATTGTTTCTTTTCCCCATTCTGTGTGAATGACTCTATTGTATTGAGCGAAGTGGGTTGTCCGACCGCCTATCGTCAGATCTCGCCCTGTGTGAAAATTGTTTGACGACGTCTGCTCCAGAATGATCATGTTCGCAAATTCCTATTCACTGCAGCAAAAATAGGTGGTTTGAAGACTCTACTGACCCAGTGCATGGGCGTCGGATGGATTTTTTCTAGGGGGGCAATAAGACTTATGTCAAGGGGTTGCAACTTTTACCAACTCCGAAACTAAAAGAAACATTTCTCTACTAAAGTCTATAGCAAAATTTCAAATCAAGGGAACAAGGGCCCCTGCCCTCACTTACGGCGCCATGATCCAGAGCGATCATTGCTAAATCTATGTGGAAGTGAGGCCCACATCTTAGCAACCTGCAAGCGCATTTTGGCCCTCACTTATGCAGGTTGCTCTTGCAAGGATAGTCTTTTGTTCAACCGTTTGAGAAATAATCGTCATGCTGTTCGACAACGCCTCACCAGTCGCAGTCTCAAGCTTCAAGTTGCTACTTCAAGCGTTGAGGACATCAGCGTGTATAGAAGGCGGTGTCAACTTCGCTCTTAATTTGCTGCCGCTTCAGTTGCGACTTGGCCTTGAAAGGGATTCGCGAAAGAAAGTGGAAAGAAGTATGGCTAGAAACAGTTTTGTGCGGATCCAGTTGCTACGCTGCAAAAATATTTTGTGTGAGAAGTTTTCTGGGGTAAAACTTTGTGGCGTACCCACAATGCTTCGCTCAGACTTNACAAAGTCAGGAACTTAACATGAAACAAATTGCAAAAACCGTTNATGATTTTAANCGTTCATGCCAAGTTTGACAGCGAACAAACTGACTGAATTAAAATTGTCACCCAGTGGCGGCAGACGTGGTTGAAAGTGTTCACTGACGAAGCTGATACAACAACTGAAAGTCGAAGCATCGTGCAGTTACAACAAAGTAACACCTGAAGGAGTTCATTCACACAACTTTCAATACATTGCCGGGCAAATTTTAATCAACTTGTCCATGTTGAGTCACATTTGCGTGTAGAGATACAAATTCTTAACTTTTTCAGGTCAAATCCTTGCAAGTACTGTGCATTTTGTGGTTGCTATGGAAAAAATAACAAATCCGTGATCCCATGTGTTTCACAAATCCTGGGAAAAAAAATTCCGCTTAACCAAAACCTGACAAACTATGGTATTCATGTAACGCTTTCGTGATATGGCATCAGTTGATATGTTGGCCACACACTAAAATTTTTGAAGAGATGGTCAGTGCACCGAGATACTTGGAACAAGCCAGATAGTATGGATGGCAGCAGCCAAACGGCCATATCGCGTTGCTATTCAATGTTCCATGGGATCATAACTACAGTGAACCACCGATCTATGAAGCTTACAATGTTGATTTTCCAGGACAACCCAGTTTTATTCTCTGGATGCCTGTGAAGATAAATGGCTTAAGAATATAAACGCACCAATTATATTCAACGCATGATCCTCCCTCGTGTGAAATAATTCTTGCACCCCTCTGCGTTGTTCACTGCTCTTCTTCCACCCTGGCTTGTCCAGTTGACTTCGTTTATTCACACCCACGTAGGTTTCATATATACCGGCTTTTTGTAACTCCCGAAGGTTTTGCATATAAAAGCTCTCGCGAGAGCACGTCTGTCAACATTACCACGGCCTTTTCTGTTTGATGTATTCAACGAACGCTCTGTGTTGAGTAACCTCGGCGTGATTCTCTACTCCGTATGGTTTTCTTGCTCATTCAGTTTCAGTGAAAGCAATTATTTGGGAATGGCCTACTTTCCAGTTTTGTACTTCACACAGCTTGCGTTTTGATTTATTCATTTTAGTCTTGAGCTTGTTTGCTTTCTCTGCTCTCGCTTCAGCCTTTCATCTTTTCACCGGTAAGCTTTGCTCGCAGATTTCAGGACCGGGGATGTGTAGTGTTACGTGGAATCGATTCCTATTACACGAATCTTTGCTGATTGATACGACCGCGTCACGTTTGAGGAGACTAATTGCTTTAAACACAAGCACAGATATGTGCAACTCCGGATCGTTGCCAAGTCATGAAAGCAAAGTCCAGCTAGTCATGCAGTAAACCTGGAGTTTTTGGTTGTTAAACATTTTCTGGTGTATTACGGCTCCCGGAAATTTAAGCTTTGCCATATGCGGCTCAAACGTGAAGCAGGACTGGTCAGCCCTGACATGGTCTGAATAAGTTTAGAAATGAATGAGCACTAAAACGAAAGAATGGTGTACCGCAAGAAAAATATGAAAAATGGTAACCGTGGTACTTTTAAAAATGTATAACTACAAAGAAAATATAAATTAACCAGCCTTTGAGATGTTGCATAGTTTCATTTATTTTACGCAGGGTTCCCACGCGGTATTATTGAAAGTATTGAAAAAGTATTGAATTTTGCCAAAATGTACATTAGGTATTGAAAAAGTATGGAAATTGTAAATGGAAAAGAAATCGGAAGTATCTGAGCAGAATTTTACGGAAGGCAAAGCAATTCATTGTTTATGCTGAGTTTTGCAATGTGTAAAATTGAGTTTCATGATTAAGAATTTCGAAAAATGAAGAGAAGTAATGGTATTGAATTTTTCAAATTTAGCTTTGAAAAAGTATGTAAAATGATTTTGAAAAATGTGTGGGAAACCACATTTTAAGTGGACGTCCAAACCAAATGGCTTACTGAGCCAAAAAGTATGTCACTGTCTTGACCAAGGCCTCATTGAATGACATTATGGCTAATGATTTTAGCAAACTAAATTTGAATACTGAAAGTGTTCGAATCATAAGTGTAATGGCAACAGACGTGATAAAATGGCACTGAGAACAACCTCCATCAATATGTCAAATTCAAAATTATCAAAACAAGGAGAGGTTGCCAGTATGTGGGATACTTTTACTACAGCGAAAACCTAAACTGGGCCGCACAAAACCTTCGACTGGGCCGCGGGTTGGACATAGTTGCTTTGGACAATCGATATTTAAAAACGTCCCGTCATATTGCCGATCGCCCATCTTCGCGGTTTTGTCATTTCGCAGTTAACTGGCGGCAGATTTGATTGTCGGACACAGCACCAGTGGGTTCAGTGCGAGCTAACGCGAAGTCAACCGATTTTCAAACACTCGCTTGTTCCTTCCACACCTTAACAGAATTCTCCTGGTCGGTTGATACCGACGTACTTGACCGAAGTAGTTGCAGTTGACACAAAATTCTCTCAGAGCAAATTACTGTACATTTGTTCGAGACGCCCCAAACATTTTTACCAAGCATACTGTACTCCATGGCATTGCTGGGTATGAAAATAAACTTGACGAAAGTTTATTGTATCGGTTTCCGATGCGACAATGCTATTTTCTCGCTGATTTGGCCTTACTCGCTTTTTCACTGGTTGTGCTTTTTAAAATGAACCGTGGTCAGGATAGGCTTCAAACATACGCAAAAATTTTTGCGATGCAAATCCAAACAATCATTTCAATACAAGAAAATTTTATCCGATCGTAAAATAAACCAGTCTGTTAACATCTCTGCAACAATGCTTTGTCTGATAAGTTCTAGTAATCAAGAACATGTTTTCGTGAAATGATTTTACCGCCACGGGAACGACCGACTACCTTGTGGTTTTCTGATTTTCAGGACTTAGGCATTTAGAAATGTTTTGGCAGGAAGTATATTTTGGCGACAAGCAAAATACATGACGCAATGATTTTTCCAATGTCTTTCGTTGTTCTGAAGTGGAGCGAAGCGTCCATTGAGTTTTTTGCTGAAAACTACAAGACTTGCTGCAACTGTAAACATGACTACTGTTTTGGGCCCGCGAGGCCGTGGAACCTGACACCGGAGGCCGGCCGTGACGGGACACCTGCATTCGCCGGAGCATGAATCATTTCTTTGCCTCTCTAAAGCTAGTTATTATTCACACATGAGCCAAGGATGCTTGCGTTCCCGCCTGCTCAGCTTACCTTGGTTCACGGATATTCAAACATCCTAATCGCGAAGACAACGATACAGCTGACGACCTCAGTGCGAACTCGATCGTCTCATCTCCAACCTGTCATGCAATCGCATTTCAGTCTCAGCTCAAATGTGTCTTGGGCGGATGTCGCGTATCGCGGTTCAGTGCAGACGCAAAATCGGCGAATGATGGTGACCAGGATGGTGCTTAGGCGAAATGCAGTCGGACACAGTCGTTTTTCTTTTTCTGAGCAAAATTTATCAGCCGGGAAAAACACCACTCGCCTGCAATGCATCCTTCGAAGAGATGCGCGTTCGCATGGATTATGCTGCCGTGGCGATATATCGGTTTTTCCTTTGTTACTGTTCGCAAAATCATCAATGAATTTATTGCCTGTCGCAAGACATATTCCTGTTTTGATGAAGCGCTGCCTGAACCCGCTTCGCCCTTTGCCCGTCACCGGCGCAATACGGAAGTGCAAGGAATCTCGTCCTTGGAGCCCGTCGTGCATTCTAAGGCTTACTTCAGTGGTGGTCAGTCTCAATATCCGCAGTAGCTGTCAATCGCCGTTGTGCGAGAGCGCGTGGCGTCNACTCCTGTTGATTTNTTTTGTTGCATAAGTCGAATCTCGCAGCCTTGATTGTTGGCTGCGCAGTAGAACGAGTGCAGTGTTTCCAAATCGGTTTTGCAGCAACCTGACTTGGTCAATTTTTTTTACACCTGCTTGCGAGATGAAACTTCGCAGAATCTCCCTTTGTCCTCCAGGTATCGAAAAAGTTTTCCTGACGATGCGAGTGTCGTTAGCCAGCTGCTAAAGCGGATGTTTTTTCCACGAGATCTTGCGCGTGAAACAAAACTATTGCCGCCTGACAGCCACAGCAATCCGCGTGCACGTTTTCGTGTTCCGCTCACAGCTGCCATAGGAGGGCGTCGTTCTGTGTGTTCAATTGAGCGAGACTGGATAGNGATTGTGACTGCACAAAGATTAAAANAAAATCTTTAGTTTTTTTAANGGAATAAAATTTGTGGTTCTGCTGAATTCGAAGTTACGGGCATTACGTTTTTCAGTGGTTCAGAACGAANGGCTCACCCACGAATCCAAGTGAATCCGCTCGCTCGGCCGTGAAATCTTGCAGAGAACAATCCGAATGCCCCTTCGCTGACCCACAGCCGAGCAGGAATGAATCGCGTGTAGCACACCTAACGTGTGCGTGCAGCACACTTAACCAAAAGAGAAGAATGTTCGTTTGCACTCGCTTTGTTCCCCCCCGTTGGAGTGTCACGAGTGGTCTGCGGCGCCCATATCCGCGTGCTCTGCGCCGTGGGCCAAGCGGCTATTTTCGCAAGTAAATGTTGCACTGAGGGCAGACCAATGCCGGACGCACATTATTATCGACGCAAACGTCAAAGCGACGCAGTAGAACTAAAATCAGGCGTGTGCACGAACGGTCAATTCCATCAGGAGCTATTGGCAATCGCCACTTTCCAAGACCTTCTTTTTCTGATCATGCCGTTGAAATCGCCAGCGAAGAGTTAGACCCAATTTGAATTCAGGTATGTTTCCGACTGGGTTGCCTCTGAGCTCGTATCGAAGCATACTTCATCACAGGCAGGTGGGAACAAGCATACATTTATGAACGTCAACAGTCGCTTCGAGAAATCTCTTACAACCACGTGACATGAAAGCAACAGAGCGTGACGGATCAAGGAAATGCTTTTGTCATGAGCACGAAGTCGGTAGACTCCGTTAAGTGGATAGGTTGCCCACATCACCTTAGTGTTGTTTGGGTACGTTTGATTGATAATGTAGCGATTTACCGGCGTGATTAAAAAAACTTCTGCGCGAAGACGTCTTCACATTGTGCAGTACTAACTGACAATCGTGGAACTTGGCGCTTATGCCAGTCATGGTTTCTGCTGTTTCATAATTTTGTCCGTTTTGACGTTGCCATGGATAGTGACGCAGTGTCCGTCCGGCTTGACGTATTCCGTTGCCATAGGTACTGGCGTGGTTGCTGCCTGTGCAGTGAATAGTGTGAACGATCTACTGCGGCGTAGCTTATAACAACATACGCTGCCAGAGATCGCTGGATCTCAGCTCCTGCCTACCCACACAGCACAGAAACAACAACCGACACCGCCTCCAAAGAGCCGAAAATCGAGACGCGGCGAAGTGATCGCTGTTGTGAGTGTCCGGTGATCGTTCAAAGGAAAGAAAAGGAATTTCGAAGTTTTCTCTGCTGCTGTTGAAAGCAGACCTAGTCGGTTGTACAAACACGTCAAAGGTTATTCATTGTAGGTCTTCCGTACTCCGCGGACAAGTGCCCTGCTGAAAAGACCCCGCATCTTTGTCTGATTGTGTTTCGATAACGGGATTAAAACAGTGAGAATTTTCATTGACCATTGCAAAAATAGTTTGTTGTGGCAACATTTCCGCGATCGTCAAGGAACGGGCGAGCAGCAGGTCTGAGCGTGCACTGCAAGATCTCGGGCGTGGCATATTCGGCGTGCCTGTGTGAAGCGATGAAACAACGCAACTGTTTTCGTAGCGTCCTGGAAGAGTCAGTATCATTTCGGTAAAGCCGTATATAATTGTAGGGCGAATTCGAATATGTGCTCAATATTAGAAATAATTGGCTTTTTATTAGAAATAATTCACTCTAACGAGCTCTGTTCGGATGCTTTCACAGTGTGTAGCAGTAAGCGTTGAGCAAAACCATTCCGCTACTGTGTACACTGCATTGTAAAAGATGGCGTGTTTGCCTAATTCTTACATTTCGTGTAATGCTGAGACACGTGCTCTTCGCATGAGACATAAGATCTTCCTGCGTCTGCGGATTCTTCTAAAAACTGATCTTGTAAGCAGGAAACACAATTTACAGATTTTAGAAACTCGGCCAGTTGCCACTTTCATCTGCACGCACGCGCTTGGAGCGCATCAAGGTTGCGGTGTCCTGCTCCCGAAAGCGGTTCGTTCAACCGGAGCAAGGTTCCGTTTGTTTGGGTTGACGTTGGAACCTTGTTGGTATCGCAAGCGAGAGGTTGAGGGTTGAAACCCTCCGTTTGTATTGTCGTTTGGTTGGGTCTGTGGAACGCCTCACATTACCCTTTGTTGCCTGCACGTCAACTTTGCTCAACCCGTTCTAGCACTGGTCGATGGAATTCAAGGGTTAAATGAACGTAGAAAAGCAATTAAGCTTATGTTCAGTGGTTATCACGCGGACGACCTCGTTTCGTTACAGTGGGTGAGAAGAAACAAAAGGAGGAAATGGTGAAATGACTCCGTGGAAGTGTGCGTTGTTTTATGTGTGGAATTTATCTGTGTTCTGCAATCACGTTGTGTTTTTTTACCGGTAACTCCACCTTGCATTCCTAACATCACATTCCTCTTGCCTTGTATAAAGCAAGTTCATCTGCTTGCTTCTCTGACGTGGCGGTCAAGGGAAGATCTCCATCGACGGCTACTGTTATCAAGCATTGAAACAAAAGGTTGGATCGAAGATCCTTCTAAACACCAAAAACAAGCTGGACGATTGCGTTTTAACAAAACTTCCTATGTAAAATCAAAGAATGATCGCGCAAAACGCCTGAAGATTTTATGCCTGCAATAAAAACGCGACGTATTATCCATCGCTGTCCTTCGGTGTCCAACGTTAGATTCGCTGACATGTTACGCGTGGACCTTGTTTCAACGCTGTACCTCCCGGGAGGTAGCAAGTTGAAAGCAAGCTGGACGTTGCGTTTTCCTTTGCAGTTACAAAGACTCGAGAGGTCGTAATACAGTAGAACTCGTCTAATTCGTCATCGCCTAATTCGTCACTTTTTT
>JGI24158J21664_10000568_pt1 | contig 35055 bp, 26 predicted proteins | sample Ectturendosymbi3_FD_21664 | JGI IMG/M metagenome (IMG submission 21664) | reverse complement strand
GAAATATATTCAATACAGTGAAAATTTTGCGGGAACACTGTTTTTGAAGGCAAGCGCAAGTTGCTCAAAAATCCTGAACAGTGAAAATATTTTCAATACAGTGTATTCAGTGTATATTCACTTGGTGTGATCTGTGTAATTTGGGCTATTGTAGTGTGTAATCTGGACTAAGTCGTGACTGGTTATAATGACTTTGATCTGGACCAAGTCCTCGTTTTTTTAATGCCAGTTTTTTTGTGTTTTTTTAGAACTCTTCTATTATCTGTTACAGCATTGATCTTAACATCAAATTTTAGCTGACTGGCTAAGGTAGGGAAATGTTGAAGTTAGTTTCGTGAATGCAGTGTGTAATTGGGACCAACCCTGGTGGCAGTTTGTGTAATATGGACCGGTGTTACAAATGGCAATACTTGTATGAAGTACTTGGAAAGTGTTTTATAGGCTACATTTATAGGAACATCGTACAGAAGTGTACATGGTACAATCACAGTATACGAATACGATGCAATACGTATAGGCAGACTGGCACATGCATTTTGAGTGCGTGTTTTATTTCCCGAGGTGCAATCTTTAGTAGAAGCGGGCCGCACGAACGTGCAGATTGCTTGGCCCCTATTAGCGCGCCGCGCGTCTTTAAGTGCCTTGTTCAAGCGCACAGCAACGATAACACAGGCAGGTGCAGGGAGTCAGACCCTTCGATCCGGAACCGTCGCTTTTAACCTTTACGTTGCGCCATCGATGTCGCGTATATATTTGCATCAGTGAAGGCGATTACCGTAAGGTTACTTGTCAGGGAAAACACAACATGCAAGGAACATTACCCCCGTGAGTGAACAAGCAAGGTAACTACATAATTTGCCAGTAAGAGCACCTCTAGGAGATTGCATAAAGAACGTTATTGCCGAAATGACGTTATAAGCGAATTGAAATGCATGTGAAAGATGCCATCGGGACCGAACAAAGTGTAACGTTATAGACGAATTGACGCTACAGACGAAGCCGTTGTAAACGGATTCAACTGTATAGAACAGGTTTACAAGAGGTTTCAGGCCCATTCGGATTAAACTAAAAAAGTTACTTTCAGGGCAAATTTTTTCCGCCCCCCCAGTAAAATGCCTTCCCGTACGCCTATGGACACGACTACGGACAAACTTACTAAAATTATAACACCACGCAGGTTTTGCAAAATTGACATGATGAATGATGAAAACTCGCCACGGAAAATATAACTTTGCACTCAGTATTCTTTGCAATAGCTTTGCAATCCGATAACAGTGCAATGTGAAGAGGGTAAGTGAGTATTGTTAAGCCACAATTCATATTTTGCCCGTATTTTGGCTGGCTCATTACATCTCGGTGTGTGTGTGACGTGACAATCGCGCCAAGGATTGCGTCAACAGCAGCAAGTAAACTTCGCGGAAAGAACTGTGCTTACAAGACTCACTACTAGAGTCATTATAATTTGAGAAATTCGGCTTTCGTTCTTGTTGAAGTTACGGCGAATTATTTATTTTCAAAATACCGGCTTCGGGCACTGATTTTCAAAATACCGGCATGTTACCGGCCTCTGCTAAGTGAGCAATAAAATAACGGCCAGGCCGGTGCAATACCGGCCATCTGGCAACCATACTTCTACCGTGATATAAAGTGAACCTTTGCAGGTTTGTTGCCATGGTATTGTTACGCATTACGCAATAAAGACCAGTAGTAGAACAATCCGCTCGCGACTTTCGCAACCCGCCTCTGTAGGCAAAGGAGGGAACATGAGTGAACTGCAAGCTCATCACTGCATGGCACTATAAAACTGTGAACTTGACTCTTGTGCAGTGTGAGGTTCACACCGGCAAAAAAACTGTCGTTGCAAGAATCAAATCAATTATCGGAATTTAAGATGCCGACTTCAGGTTTTTCCAGAAATGTTTGGTTCTTAATCCCGATTTCCATTGGGGCAAATGCCCGTTTTGCCCACCCTGCGAACGTCCATGCCATGATTGACTATTTTATATCAGGTTCCACAAACAAGGCCAGCTCATCTAATGAAACGAAGAAACGTTTTTGACTTGTTGTTAGCATAAGTTAATTTTTAGTATCTTTAGCGAATAAGTAATGTGCAGTACAAAAATGTTTTTGGTGATGATTTTCAATGAAATCAAGTGTCATGTCAACACCTTTTTAGGCCTGGTAGGGGAGATGCATCCCCTGCATCCACCCCTGTGTCCGCGCCTGCTCCATTGCCCTGATTTCTGACGTTGCCGTCCCCCAGACCTGTGCTCGTATGCGTATGGTTTAGAGATAAACTAACTGATAGTTGTAATTTGACAATATAATCATGGCTTTTAGTGTTCTTCTAGGTTCACAGGTAATGGTTCATCAGAAGAGCAAAATGTAATTTTTGGCGACTTTTCTCCTCGCTGGAAGGAACAACGAAAACACCGGATTGACACTTTGAAAGGTTTCGAGAAAAGAGATTTAGAAGTTCTGCTTGCTGAGGAATGTCAGCAAATGTGTGAAAATTTAAATCAAAAACTCAACTGCCACTGCACCAGCTTCATTCCGGCCGAGTTCACTACCGTGCCTACCTTTAACGCAGTCAGTGCCCTAATCTGCGGTAAGATGCATTGAAAAGTGTTGTTCAAACCCGGCCTTTGTGACCGGGTTGGTGTGTGACAGATTTTAGTCGGCGCAGGTAGCCTATAACCACTGTTTAGTTGTTGTTAACAATCTGACACTTGCGAGTGGTAGATCGTTTTAACATGCTGCAAAGTGTAGAGTGCTCTTGCTGCAAGTGTCTTAAGCGCAGCACAAGGGCTTGGCATATTGTGTTACCAGATAGGTGAAAAGGTTCACTTGTAAGCTGACAGTCAAGTGTTTGTAGAAGTTTTTCACCCAGTTACTTTGTAAGTCATGCTAACAACAAAAAGCTTGCCCATAAGCCGTTTTAAGGTTTCGCTACAACCTCTGTCGCTTACTCGCTTAAAACCTTCAACTGTGTTATCTTGAAACGATTACTGACTGACACTGTTACATGTTACATTTGATTGATGGAAATAGATCTTTAACAATTTCTGAATTGTTTTAAGTGCCTTTGCTACACAATGAAATTCAAGTATATGCTGATGGGTAATGTACATGTGTGTGGGCGATGTTTCATTAAACTGAAATTAATGTCAACTATACTTACAGGAAGAAAAATCGAGTCCGAACCTGAAAGCTACAAGGCGCTCAAAGTGTTGATGGATCCAATTTACAAGGAGTGTGTGGGGATCTTTTCTAGTTCTTCATACTTAAAGAAATTACTGGGTTTGCATGATGCCGCCGTCATTTATCAAAAGGCCAGAATATCGTTTGTTCGAAATCATGTGGAAGTGGATAATAACAACCAAGGTTTCGTTGGCGGCTTTTTTAACAAAATGAAGTCGTCTATCCCGGCTGAGAGTGATTATTTCAAGCAGGACCAACTTACCAAGTACCTAACTGACCTGTTCTTGGCTGGCACCGATTCAATGGCCACAACTGTAGCTTGGGCGCTGGTGTTGCTTGCCTCTAACCCTAAACGTCAAAAACGTTTACAAAAAGAGATCGATAATGTCGTGATAAAAAATGTGCCCAGCATGGCGCAATACGACACCATGCATTACACCCGAGCTACTATGCAAGAAGTGTTCAGGATGCGTCCTGTTTTTCCCTTGTCCATCGAGCACCAGTCAACTCGCGACACTATCGTGATGGGCTGCAATATTCCCAATAATACTGTTGTAGTGGCCAACTTGTGGGCTGTTCATAACGACGCAAAGTATTGGAAAAATCCTGACAAGTTTTATCCGGAACGCCATCTGAATGAAAACGGCGAGTGCATCAAGTCTGAAAAGATAATTCCATTTTCCACTGGACCCAGATATTGCTTAGGAGGGCAATTGGCTACAATGCATCTCTTTCTATTTATGGTGAACCTTCTTCAGAAGTTCACCTTTGATTTAGCCGGAGACTACAACGAAGAACAGCTACGCGGCATGACATCAATTGTTTTGGCTCCGCGAGGAATAAAGTTGTCGGCTAAAGCAAGGTAAAAAGATTTGAGAGACAACGCCTTTGAGCAGACTATAAAACTTCTGGAAGTAACAAAAACACCAAAGAGTTGCTATCAAGTTTTGTTATACCTTTGAACTAACTCTCATCATGACCTTTGAATGATAACCTCTTAGCTGGACGCAAGCTTCACAGCTGCTTTGTACAAAAGCTTGAAAAATGCGACTGTAATTAGAAAATTGGCTAAATCACCGGCACCACGGGGTATCAGCATGCTTGTGTGTCAAACCTTTGGCTGCATTAAGACCAATTTTGTTCTTTTTACTGTAGGTAAAGACATTGTTTGCATTCTTGCGAAAGGTCACAACTAGGGCCCTTGAGAGGCCGAAATTGTGCTGGTGCGAGAGCTGTTTTGAGCTCCCTTATAAATCATACCTTATTAGAGCTTCATTAGCTTTTCAATACTATGAGTACAAAATGATATGCTTTATTTGCGATTTTACATTATAAACATTTACCAATGTTATTAGTTAATTTGAAAAGGTTTCAGGCTGATTTCAAAGAATGCACATAATAAAATTGCTTTGCAAATTTCGCAATTATACATCAAATTTAACATTAATAGTAGCAGACAGGCCCGTAACCAGGTTGGGACACCAGGAGGCGCGAAGAGTTTTCGGAAAGGGACCCAAAATTTTTGAACTATGTCCAATATTTTTTAATTATGTCCAACACATTTTTCCAGGGGGTGGAAAGTTTTTAGGGGGAGCTTTTCCACCCTGCTCCCTCCTGGTTACGGGCCTGATAGTAGACTATAGCAATTTTCACTTGCAAAGCAGTTTTAATACTTCCATAAACCCAATACGGTGATAGGACACGAAGAATAATTTAGGCAATCGCTTTGGCATCGATTCTAATAGTTTTTGACAGTTTTCCCTGATTTACCGTCGCGATGCCATGCTTGAATGATGGCCTCTATTAACTTGGTCAATGGTGGTGCAATCCATTTTTTGTAAGAGGTTTTGTTGTTGATCACAAATTCTCAATAGGGTTAAGATCTGGCAAGTTTCCTGTCCAATTTAACACATGTAACTTTTATTTCCTGAAAATCGTCTTCACTTTTTCAGATGAAACACACGGGGCAAGATCGCACTGTAATTTTCCTCCACCACAAGCAAATGCCCTTCTCATATCTGGAATGACTTTTCTTTCAATTACATCAGTGTATTTGTATGAATTCCTCATACCCTCAAATTAGCATAAGTGAAGCTACTCCTGAAATCTGAAACTGCTCCAGAACATCTTTTTTGGGTTCTATACGAACTCATTGAAATGGGCAGGACTTAACTGCTCGCCATTCCTAATCCTGACAAATCTGCTGTGCTTCCCTCAAACGAAAAATGGCTTTCATCTGAACACAGCACTTTTTTCCAGTCTGTTATAGCCCAACATTTTTTTGCATATTCTTAGCCTTTCTACCAGCCTCCAGTGGGCGGCGTCGCGCCGTACTCCAGCTTCTGTGAACTCCAGTTTATCAAAAAGTGGTAAACAGGGTTGGTTGACTAAGCGACCGCCATGGTCCTTCACTAATCCTATATGACACAGCACCACTCTTTGTTTACACTGATCAGCTATTATGTCATTGTATTTTCATTTGCTCTAATGTTCATTGACGGTTTGCTTACCTGGCGTACTATGGCTTTTTGTATTGCTTCTGCTTATTAGCTGAGTCATGTGAAACAGTAAACCATTACCAGCATGCTTCTAATCCTTCTGTAAATAAAACTTGTCTTCTTTGCATACCTTTTGCAATGGTTGCTGGGTATAATTTCAGTGTTACGAAACCCTAACAATGCAACTCCTCTTCCTAGGTGTGACATCTGCAAGTAAAATCACAGAAATTCCAACATGTAGGCTACAACTCTCAACCAGGGGTGGGTATTAGAATTTAGGGCCCGAGGCAAAATCTCAGTAATCTTCCCCAAAACATCGCACAGTTAGTGATATTTCATGTGTACAATATATGGTCTTAAAAAGGATCCCTTGCCCCTATTTGTTCACTTTATATCACAAAAGGGGCCCCTATATTTTGCACATGCTGCACAAAAACTTTATTTGCTGAAAGCAAGTTAAATTTTTCATTTGTCAAGAAGTTTGCTTTAGCGTGAAACTCAATTTAACATTGTTAACTGTTAAAAATCGTTTGATTTTGCATTGTTCTTTGTCTACACATTAAAGATGTTGAGGCGCCCCTTTGGAAGATTTTTTTGCTTTATTTTGAAAAACATATGACTTGCTTCAGAGATTATCAAGTTTAGCTTTAGGGAGGTTCATCAGCTTTTAAACAAAACAATGCAAAAACTAAGTGCGAAACTCTCAAACAGGGGCCCCACGCATCTCTGAAAAAAGGGGCCCGTGGCGACACCCTAGTTTGCCTCCCCTAATATCCACCCCTGCTCTCAAATACATACAAAAGAAAGAACGGGCTTCATTCTATAACACTACTGAGCTGGTAACGTCATAAAAATATTTTTCGATTCTTTCGGCACGTCACACAGTACTTAGTGCATTTGGCTAAAAATGAAACATAGGCAAAAAACAACACTAGTCAAATAATTTGCACAAGATTGTATGAACAAAATTATAAAAATAAAAACTTTGTGCACAATCGCTTATTTTTATTTTGAACTTTGAGGTTCATTTGGCCCCCTAGACTGGTATGGGCCCCCTGTGCGGCGCACCGGCTGCACCCCCTCTCGTGGGGACTGGCCACAGCTACTAGGACTAGCAAGGAAACTGGCTTCGGTTTAATGTAAAAAACAAACTTCTCCATCATTTTTGACCTAATATTCCCTGTGGGTGGCCTTCATTGTTAACCGAAGGTCTATTTCCACGTGAAGCTCCCAGTGTTTTATTTTATCGGGTTGGTGCAGGGTTTGGCAAACTGTGGTCCTATATAAGGGTTGTGTGCGGCAGACTTGGAAAATTACAATTTTTTCAACTTTTCCATGTTAGATTGAAGAATTAACATTAGAGCCACTCAGTTTTCCCAAATTAGACTAGAATTAGAACTACTGAAAATACGAGCTAAAATTACATTTAGTAATGAAATAAATTCATTCCAAATTGGAACTAATTCACAGAAATATGAGAATAGAAAGGTTCTTGTGCCGAGATTGGCGCGTTTCGTGCTGTTCAATTCGTCTACGTGGCTGAAAACTCGTTCTGGCGGAGCTGATGTCGCTGTTATTCGTACGAGTTCCCGAAGAGCAGCCTTTCACCTAAAACATCACATTCCAGTCTCTCGCCCTCTAATGCGAAATACCTTTCAACCTCAATCGTCAGAATCTTTTCTTAGGTTAGACCCAAAATAGTGTTTCTCTTGTTTCTTTCTCTTCTTCTTTCAGTTGTAGTTGTCGGCATGGACGTCGGTAAGGGGAAAGGGGGCCTCGCCCCCCTGGATTTTGAAATCTTCAGCACAAAAAGGTTGTTTTCTTAGTTTCGAGTGGAAAAAAACATATTACACTACTTTTGGCCGTCCCCCTAGAAAAATTATTGGAAAAATCCATTGGTGGCCTGCTCTGGAAAAATATCCTTCCGACGCCCATGGTTGACGGCATAAAAGAGAACAAGCTTTTGTTGACCATCTCTCTATCTTCGGACAAACAGCTGTGCTGGTCGTAGTTCGACAAGCTCCTGTCTAATGCCTTTCGCGGCGGTCGGCTTCAACAAAAATTTTTGGAGTTCTTGCGTCAACTCTATGGAAGCTTGTTTCTCTCTCTTCTGTTTGTAACCAGACTGCATTATCTCTCAACTGTCTGCTAGGTAGTCCGTACAAGCTATTGACAGTATTGACTATCAGGCACGTCCCTTTAACGCCCGCGCGAGGCACTTAAGTGGTTCGGACGCTTTCAATCATAACTCGCCAGTCGGTAGTTCTAGAGAGCTAATCGAATCATTAAAAGATGCGAAAAGACCTCTAGTTTTGATTTAAAAAAGCTTGGGCACTTTTGGGTTTGAACCTTTAGTGGGGCAGCGTAACGTCACGGGTGTTATCCCGATGACATCATCAGGACCTGTGAAAATTTTTCAAGTGCCAGTTAATCCGTTTTTTTTTAAAAATTAGATGAAAATCCGCATTTTTGAGGCCTTGCAATGGCTCGCGCGGGCGTTAAATAGGGGTTACATGCAACTTGGATCTTTTCGTTGCACCTTCCTTGCGTACGGTGCGTTCTTGTATTAAATCCTGAAAAACGCTTACAGACAAATTAGTATTTTCGGTAAAACCGGGAATAAGATTAGAACCAAAAATAGAGCGCACAGTGCTTTTCACAAATTAGACTAGAATTACCGGAAATTCGGTCTAATTCGTCAAATCAGACCACTAGAATTATCTATTTGTCTAAGTCTGGTGTGCGGGCCACGCAAACCTTCAGAAAATTTTTAAAAATCAGTTGTTCTTTTGTTTTTATGAGCCATGCTGTCTATATGTTGCATTATCTTAAGTCTCGCCGTTAGATTTGAAAAGATATTGCCACTCACTTTTCATGGCCCACCGCAGCTCACCCTCTGAAAAGTTTCGTTGGCACTTCTAGCTTAGAGTGGGTCAAGTGCCGCCGCTTTGAATTGCATCACTGTTACCAAATCCAATGCCGACTGAGAACTGTCAATTGATATTTTATGCTTTCTAATTTAGTTAACCCGCTACTCCGACGATCGAAGCATGTCAAATGTGGTACCATCGTCAATCTGAAATAAAAATACAGCAACTTCTGTAACAAACAACAACACAAAAACAATTGATTTCAATCAAATCATGTGGAAGTTTCCAGAACTACTTTCATTTTCAGCAAAGATCGATAATAATTATTTGGAAAGTAGGTTTTTGCCAATTTATACAAATGCGTGAACATGACCCCAATGTTCCAATACAAAATTTTGTGATTGTGCAACAATGTATATTGAAAGTTATACGGTTTCACTGACAAAAAGAGGGATTTGTCTCGTGACACCCTCTGACGTTGATTCGATGCATATTCTTGTTTTCTTTTATTGCACGTGAAACGTCTTCAATAAAAAATGAATTGTGCTAGCAACAGGACCGGCTGAGCGAGTTGACCCATACTGTCTTTCGCCAACCCTTTGTGATTCAAATGTGTTAGATCACATCAATTTGCTAAGTCTCAAGTTTTTGATGTTTTTATATTTTCATTATCATGCAATTAATTTCTGCTCTTTGATGTTATTTTTTTTCTCCCTGTTTCATTTGTGTTGTTGGTGATGTGAGTCACATAAGTGCATAAATATACCATAACCACGCTCACGTGAATAAAGCTTTTCGCCCGGAGCCCATGTGTATCCATGTCTCAGCAGCAAGTAACTATGTGATCACATATAGGTCCTCGCTAGCAGAAAACAAGGTAAAAGTAGGCTGATTTTGCATTTGTTTTCTTCAGATTAAACAAGCCGAATGCTTTCTTTCACCGCTAGTTTTGAATTGAGAGAGTTGTGAACATTCTCTAAATGAGCCAACGAAGCGTGGAGAGGACACTATCCCTCAATTTTCACTGCATCATGAAAAGTTTTTCAGAAAATTTTTAAACCTCGAGATATCCACTTGTAGCACAAATTGTACCCTTAAGCGTCCACAGAAAATTATAAAAGTGAAGTACAAATCAATGAACGGGGTATGAAGACAAAAATGTGCAAATTTTGCACAGAGATTCCGCGTCGCCTTTCTCTTTCGAACCTATAAATGCTCCTTGGACCCGATTTGTCAAGAAATGTTCTAAAGAACCGTTGAAATTTAACTTGAACAATTTTCAGCCATATGTTAACTATTTGAAATTTACGGACAGACTATAAGTTCTGGCTTGTCCTATGTTAATCTGTATATTTGTAAGTTTGGGTCACTTCGTACGAGTAGCCAAGGTCAAAAAAAGGAATTATGCACAAAAGTTACAGTTACATAAGAGGTTGATTCCCAAGTTCGTTGCAGTTTCAAGGTATTCCAGCTGGTTTGCCTCCCAAAACCGGATAACCAACAAAGAATCATGGTGATAATTTTTTTGAGATAAATTCACTCGTCAATTTCCAAAGAAAGATAGTAGTGAAAATTGTCTTGACACAAACAAGGAAATGCTAAATAGCTATACAATAAAAATTACTGGCAGAAATTCAGTGATTTGTCACTGCTGTTCCACACCTTCACACAATACTACATACAGCTATTTTGTTGATTTGTGTTGCACTTTGAAAAATGAATACACTCCTCACCATTTTGTTATATCTGTCACATATGTCAGAGTATTTGAGGTTGACCGACGTTGAAGCGCACCACAGTTTGGCTCAAACCTGGCTTCAAGTCTCGGTGCCTTTAGTTCCAGCTGTGTGATCCCAACAGGGCTTCTTCGCTGCAGCAGCCACGTCAGAATAAAATTACAAATGCCAAGCGCTCTATAGAAGTACATGCAGAGGTGTAGTGGTACAAAATTAGGTTACGCTCTATTTGGAAAAACATACAGCATTTCTAGCAAAAGTCAAGACAATTGAGTGCAGTTCCTTTAGAGAATTTTACATAAATGGCGACAAAAACGGCTGGCGGCAAAAGTGTCTCATCAGAAAGCGTGAGAACGCCTTTACCAGTTCGTAAAAGCAGTAGTAACGACAGCCTATTCGTTCTTCCCGACCACACGAGTGCATTCTTTTAAAATCTGAAGGTTGTTATCTGCATCATTCTTGGAACACTGTAGTCTGCACCAGGGCGCTTGAGAGGAAAAAATGTGCTGGTGCGAGACCTGTTTTGGGCTCCCTTATCAATTATAAATCATAATTGATTAAGAGCTTCATTACCTTTTCAGTACTATGAATACAAAATGATATGCTTATTTGTTATATTACATTATAACCATTTATCACTGTTATTAATTTCAAAGGGTTTCCTCAGGCTGATCTCAAAGAATGCACATGACACAGTTGCTTTGCGGATTTCATGACTATACATCAAATTTAACATTACAGTAACAGTAGGTTACAGCATAGGTGACGGAAACGGGGAACCGCATGAGCCTAGACCCCCCAGTTTCATTTCTGGGGGGGGCTAACCCCCCTACTTTTTTGCCTGGATATCGTAAGTTTAAGTAACACTATTAGTATTGGGTCCAGTAATAAAGTAAATCGTTCAATGAAAAAAACTCTGCAGAATTTTGGCAGTATTTTGTCGATATTATTTCTTACATATTATTTGTAATTTGGCAGGATTCGTTATTGTTTGGCAGAATACACCGTGCGCAATCTGTCACTCTGCTATGGATTGCTTACCGCATTGGTGTTGTTGAACAGTGTTGCAAGATGGCGTAATACAACACATTTTTTCACAAAAATGTTGTCATTTTACATGCATGTGTGCATGGGCTTCGGAAGGAATTTTTCCAGGGGGGCCACTAGTGGATTTTCCAAAGGTTTTTCTACGGGGAGGAAAAACTGGTGAAATTTGTTTTTTTACCGCTAGAAACTAAGAAAACCGCATTTTTTGCTGAAATTTTCAAATTCCTGCCCCTCTTCGGACACCCATATGCTTGTGTGTAGGAAAATTTTGTGCCACACCATCAACAAATTTGGTTACTTTCAAGCGTTTTAACACAATTCCAAATAGTGAAATTTCACTGAATCTTATGCGTAAAATGAAATATTTGACAGATCGATTTCAATTGTGTTTTGTTTGCATTGGCAATACTAAATAGCTGTATTTTATTTCTGCATTGGTAACACAAATGGAATCCTTACAGACAACTTGCGGTTGCTACGTATGTTTTGTCTTGCCTTTGCATTCCGGTATCTAATGCAGTTGTAGAATGAGTATTCAGCCATGATACTTCGTGTTCAAGATGAGGAAAAGTTGTGATTTTTAATGTGTTTAAGACAGGTATCAGTTGCAGTGTCATTTTTTCCTGTTTTTTAAGCTGTGTTCTTGGTGTTTTTAACAGCCCAGTGGCTACTCCGGCATACGGGCTCCTCGGGCTTCGCCTGAATTTTCGATTACGATTTATATCGGAGAACGCAAGCTTGCTTCGTATGTTTATTCCACCACCCACGGTCCCACTTCACTACGTTGTTGACTCGGGCTCTTTTCTTTGTGCCTTGTCACTGCTCATATATTTTCGTTCCATGTCTGGCCTTTCACGTTCATGTTGCAGGTGACTTGAATAAAACAATACTGATCGTAATAAACGTTCTCTCGACTTCGTTCGCTCGTGCTTTACTCGGGCTCATTCTTTAGAGTCCGAGCTTTCCTATGCAGCTAAGTATTTTTTGCAACATAATTCATATCGGACTGAATGTTTTTTCGAAGTAATGGATTTGTATAGAACATTGGATTTGAAGTCCAATCCAATGAAGTGTTCCGATTTCGAGAATAATTTCATACGAGTGATAACTTGTCCAACAACTCGGGTTAATATGAATGGCCTAGTAAGCGGAGGACTTACTGGCGTTATCATTACTCTGTGACGTACGCTACTCAACAATGGAGAAGTTATCATGAGAATTTCTCATTTATTGTTACATAACGTCACAGAGCAGCGATAATGCCAGCCAAAATTAAAGCAAATGGAAATTTCAGTGGCGCAAGTGTCGAACGGTTTTATTCAGTCAGAACAAATCGTATGATTAGCCCGAGTGACGCTGGTGACCTAGGCCGCCCCTGTAACAGCCTATTTGAATTTCAGGTGCTTCACCGATACGTTTTCACAGTGGTGTAATTTTGTCTAAAATAGTGTAATTTAGACCTTCATATGGTGTATATGTAACTACGTAATATTTCAATGCTTGTGACGTCACAGTTGCCAATTCAAACCACAAACTTTGCTATAATTTTTTTAATTTGCACTTGTGCCCCCCACTTTGAAAAAGGCTCCGCCACCCATGATAACGACTGTTTGGCACCTTTAACCACTCCGGAAGTGTGATTTCCAGAGCCGTCGCCGGCGGGGGGACCATGGCTGCCCAGACCCCATTTAAAATCTTTGCCCACCATTTCATGTTTGGCCCCGATTGCTGCATGCATCCAATATTGAATTTAAAAAATGTTCCCCCTCTTGTGATCTCTGCCCCCCTGCTTCGAAATCCTGGCGACGTGACTGGTGATTTCACAGACAAGCTTATTGCCAACCGAACAGAGTTAGAAATCAGAAAACTAATGAAACGTTTTGCCCAAGATATCAGTGGTCATATGGAAATCTCCCAGCATGCAGTTACAGGCGTGATAAAGTGGCCTTGAGGACTACCTACAGCATCAAAAATATTAAATTTAAGATTATCAAAATAAGGACAGGTTGTCAGTATGTAGGCCTCTTGCACAACAGNGAAAACCTAAACTGGGCCGCACATAACTTTCGACTGGGCCGCTTGCGGCCCGCGGGTTGGACACTCTAAAAGGAAGGGTGCACTGACTAGAGAAACCGCTTACAAATACGCTTCACAGATGCTGGTAATTGTTCGGTTAAGAGTTGTCCAAGTTGGCAATATTGTCCTGATATCACTGAACAGAATGAAATCTATTTTGCACGGACAGGAAAGGTAGTCGTTGCATTTGTTTCGTGCATGGAGCTCTTCCGCCCAAGATTTCATCAGGCAAAAGCCACTGACGAGCTAAGATTTCGTTGAATAAATGTGCCACGAGAACCTTGTGTTCGCAGATAAAATGTTAAGGCACTTTCACGCAAGTTCTTCAAAACTGTCGTGCACTACGCTGGACAGTAGCACACTAATATCTGATGAACGCAGAGGAAATGGATATATACTTAAAACATGGATTACAGCAGGCAATTTGCAGTCGATTGTGTTGTGTACGTGCTGGGATGACCCAGTGCATCACTGTCCTGACACAGGCTCGTAGCCATGGGGGACATTCGGGGAAGTGATCCCAAATTTTGCAAATTAATGAAAAAGATTATAAAAACAATACTTGCCCGTAAACATGTATTTTGCCCCTCAAAACCTGGCTTGGGCCTGTCTTTGCATTTGCCAATGGCCGCTTGTATTTGTAAAGTTCGGTTTTGTTTCCACAATGAGACTTTGTTGTGGCAAAAATGTGAAAATTAAAGAAAGTATTGTTGCCGTGATTGTTTCACACTAGCCGATGTGGCGGCCGGTAGATGGCGCCACATGTAAATAAATCGTCACCGCTAGATGGTGACTATGAGTCAAAGGTCACTATGATAGTCACCACAAGCGAATTATCGTAATTCACTTATCCCTATATAATGATAGTGCAACCTAGTAGTAGTAGAGCGAACTCAGTGAGAGAGCTCTGTTCCTGCTGGTTGCTGTCCTGCTAATTAATGCCCCGAATTGTCATATTTCTCTTGTGCATGCCTCAGCAGTTCAACGCGATGCAGTCAACTGTAACACCGATGTTAGGTTATCGGTTTCTTTAGCCCGCTTCTTTGTCCGATTAGTTGATCTCAATGAGCGACAAAAAGAATGGCGGTTACTTTTTTGTCAAGGTTTTCAATATGTCACAGGCCCGTAACCAGGGGGGCTTCGTTCAGCCCCTGCAAAATTTTTCGCCTCCTTGGAAAAATTTGTTGGACATAGTTCAAAAAACTTGGGCCCCTCAGAAAACCCTTCGCGCCTCTGGTGTCTCAAGCTAGTTACGGGCCTGATGTGTCATATCTTCTGCACAACTGATCCGCAGATCCGTTTGCTTACTACACACCACAACAACAACATCGTCCTACCGGCTTCAGGTTGCAAAACATTTTTTGAGAACAGGCCAGATGTTTTTGGTACCTGCAGACGTCTCATCTTGGATTGCTGCAATGCTTGGAAACGAAGCTAGACACTGCTGTGCAAACTAGTGTGTGGCTCCTTAACAGAGAATCGAATGCTGTAACTCGTTTGATTGAAGCATTGAGACAATTGAACTGTTGGTCTTTGAATTCCCCAGGGTGGACCATGCCCCCCAGATTTTTGGTTGGCCCCCAGCAGGGCCGGACTAAATGATCGCGAGATCCCGGAAAAGACTTGACCGCGAGGCCACCTAAACGCTTAGCGCAAATACATTGTGTGTAGCGTTTCACATGCGCTCGTTTCAACTTTGCAGAAGCACCGGTCAGAAACGTCAAAACTGATGCGATTTCTATTGCGAACAAAATAGCCACAATTATGGAATACATTATTTTATTCAACGTTTCGACTTATTCGCAAGCCGCCATCAGGAATTAATGAAATGCAGCAGTGGATATGTTTGTTTTTACATCACTCCTAAATGCTGTGTGGTACACAGCAAGAATTCTCTGTTTCAATAAAAGTTTCAAAGGAAATTGTACCGTTTCAACAGCAATTTCCAATTTAGGAGTGTAATGTAAAAAATTATTGAATTGGACTTCCGGGGTCGGACAAAAAATCCGACACCAAATCCTAGTGCTGTTAGGAATCCGACTCCACCCAAAAACCTCCGACTCATTGTGACTCCCACAAGGACTCCGCAGCTCTGTTCACATATGTATTGAGGAAAGATATGTCTACACTCTCTCGCAGATCAAAACGTACACCGTTTAGAAAAAAATGTTCTCATAGAAATATCATGCAAAAGCAACGTGAACCGTACTATAACACTGGAGTTCTGCGATGGGAGCTTTACAACAGTTACACCAATTAACTGTTTCGTGAAATTTGGGTCACGACACCTTCCACTCTTGGTCGCGAAATAATTTGAATTTGCATTTTAAATTTGTCATTCTCATTGGACAGAATACATGCAATCATTTACTGATTTGTGTGCTAAGTTTCATAAAATTTCGTGCAAGAAACTTGCTATTGTCAATGGTAGTCTTGAAATTTGTATTTAGTTATAAAGCATTTTCCACAAAATTGCACGCTCGCGAAATGTTTGGGTCGCAAGAACTTAGAACTGTAGTTAAGGTCACTCCAAAAAGTATTTGCGGACCCCTGATCTAGCATCAACGCTTTGTTTGATCTAAGACTGGTACCCTCACTATCGCGACAGACACTTCGGAAGTAATTGTTACGTCAGCGCGTTATGCGGTAATTGCAAAGGCGTTAAACTGCGAAGAGTGCTTAGTAACGAACTTATTGAAGAAACCCTGGTCTCTGTCGCCNATGTGTGCTATGAGAAAAAGTCATCTACGAAAAGTTTCATGACGCCGCATTTTTTTCACGCGAAATCGTTGATGTTTTTCTCCAGGTCCGTATCTCCAAGAATCTGATACTCCATGCTAACATCTTTTGTGCAAAGCTATATTTGCTGTGGTTAATTTTCGTAATTCATCTACCCAGCTTTTAAGTCTGCGTGGTGTTCTAACTTTAGTAAGTTGTCCTATAGTCTTGTCAATACATAACCTGAAAAGGATAGGCCTGAGCAAAATTTCGACGTTTTCCCTGGAAAATTTTCTGCCGACGCCCATGGATGATTTCGATCTAATTCTTGGGTCACAAAGCGTGGTACTGTTTGGTTCAATTCGTCACTCGAAAACGAGCCTTTTGAATGCTGTTTCAATACGTCACTCAAAAACGATGAATGCCTAAGTTGATAGTTTGCTTAACCAATACAGGGCTACTAAACATACTCATCAAAAAACTCTACAATTGTGACGCGTGGTGAAGAGCCTAAAAACATGGAAAATCAGTTTTGATATTCAAGCGCGAGGCCCCGGGCATTTGCCCGGTTTGCCCAATGGTTAATCCGACCCTGGTTATGAGTCGGGATGTTGGGGACTACTTAGCCGAAATAGGACCGCCTGCAATCAAAATAGTTTTCCCCAGAAACGAGAGAGATAGGACACGGTTTTCTAAGTTTCACTGCAAAAGATTACAACCATATGGTGAAGGGGTAGGTCATTTATGGCTATTATTCCTGGCTTGGAAAAATATGTTTTACTACTACTTCAAACTTTTCAGCTTTGGATATCCACGAGCACAGCACTCAATACCTCTCCTCTGCAGATATTACACTAGTGCCTCCCTACTCATTACGGAGGTCTCTGGCCGGAGAGGAGGCATTAATGTGGGTTGCAATTCTTTGATTTATTGGGTTTAACGGCGCTGTCCATTGAAGGCTCTGCTGGAGAGGTCTTGGCGTCACCCTTTCCGGCCTCGCCTTTGTAACATCACTGATTTCTACCATTACGCCTTGACGCACCCCCTCAAAAATATCTACACACTACTGAGTGGGGCCCCGCACTTGCTAACGCCGGCCCTGGTTCCAAATGATTCAGTGTGCCAACAACATCTGTATTTTTGTACAAGTCAAGGTCAATAATACTTATTGTGAATCATAGTAAAGATGATATGTAAAACTTAGAGCTTCGGCGTGCCATTGGAAATTGCTTGCCGTGCTAAGTGCGGCACGCGTGCCGTAGGTTGCCGACCCCTGGTGTAGAATTATCTAATGTTCATCCAGTGTTGAAGTATGAGGCGAGTGGTGGTTCAGTATGCATTATGCACTGCAATTAATTTTTGAAGTCATAGTTTTTCAGATATATTTTTGGCAGTAGCCCACATTGTTAGCATTACGGTGCCCAGCTGTCAGTGACTGAACCGATGAAATACCAGTTTTATGATACTCTTAAGCCTGTAATCCACTTGAAGTTGTTTGTTTGAAGCAGAGTTAAGAGTTATCTTTCGCCAGAAAAACGTTATGAGACATACAGATACAGTATGCATGGCAGTGCCTGTTTTGCCTCAAGAGGTAAAAGCGCACTGGGGCTATTTTACGTTTAATCGAACACAATTACTTGGTGGCTATGTGGTAAGTACAATATGCCGAGACAACGATTTAGAGGTTAGTGGAAGGGCTCATGATTTTTGGTTAGGATTAACGTACAGTTCACACAATGCAGACAAGAAGCCGCGAACAGCTTGCCAGCACTAAAACCATGACAAAATTAATTCATGCATCTCGAACTGAACCGTTGCACACGTCACGGTCAGCTAAGTAGGTCATGCGTCCCGAAGTTGTCATGTGATCACTTCAACCAATCATGTTCATGCAAAGACAAAATAACTCGAGCCTTATTTTGCTTCACGAGAAAAAATAGGCATTCCTTTCATCTTCTGAAGGCTACCTCGGCAGTGCTTTATAAATAAAGGCCTATTACCCAGAGCCGACAACGGCAGACAAATATTTAAACAGTATTGTTTTAAAGTCTCATACATTTTCGCATTTTATCTGCGCCAGAAATTTTACGCTATTCGCTGTGCGAACTGCTCAGTGAAAAAACCTGCATGGCAGTTTTCGCAGGTCAAGGACAATGGTCCAGTTGGCAGTTGTACTAGAACCCCCTGTTCAGAGCATACATGAACGTAACTATTCCCGCCTGAAGCATTGCGGAATTTTCTCAATCAACGTTTTTTTCGTTCCTATACGAAACAAGACGTTTGTACTATAAGCCGTGCCACTGTTATCAATACGCGAAGAACACCAACAAAAAAACTTCACGATTAGCAAATAAGCTTTTCGAGGGAACGGCGACTATAATATGCCGGGGGCGTGTAACAAGGAAACGGTCGGTGAGCTCGTGGGGAGTTTTGACGTCGACGATCGCGTGGAAGAAGAGCGGATTAGGGGTTGAGGGGGGTGCAAGATTCCACCAGCGAGGGCAACGGCGTTGACAAAAAAGAAAAGAAAAAAAAACGAGAGAAAACGACAAATGAACGAAGTACAGAAGGAAATCGATAAAAGCGACAAAAACCACACGAGCTACAGAACGACACGTAAATAAAACGGCGAATGAGACGAGGAAGCGCGTCGGCGAAAAACGTGTGTGAGGTAAAGCTGTGTGCGATCGGCCCGGTAGGCAAGCGGAGCGTGGGCACTTACCCTCGATCAGGCGCACAATAACGTCTCTCTCGTTTTCTCTCGCTTCAGCAGAATATCGTACAAAGACGTTGAAATCGAACACGGAGAAGTAAAAAAAAAAAAAACGCTACGCACGACTCCGAAAAGAATGGCTACAGGGATGTAGAAGTGTTTCAAACGCAGGAAACTGCCTTTTTATATATGTTTTTAGCAGCGAGTTTTTTTATGTTGTTCGAAAGAGTCACACGCAGCGGTGTAGCTGGGGGGAAGCTGTCCTCACTTTTTTGTGCCACCAAAATAGTGGCGTTTGTGTTTGTCTTTTTTTTAATTTTCCGAAGACGCCGTTGAGCAATCCACCGCGTGTCAACGCGTGTCTTCTTTTTTACACAGCAGCGCACCCCCACTTTTGCTTCTGGCGCTACACCACTGGTCATGCAAGTGTTCGTAACATTACTTTTGTTCGACAAAGTGCTACACTGGTTTCATTCAAGCGATCAATTGCAGGAGAGCGCGGGCGAACACACGTTTGCGGAAGGCCGAGTACCTTTCGGCGGCAGTCAGGCCGTGTGACGCAGCACAGTGAGGAGACGTTTTCGTCAGAACGCGGCAGCAACGGCGACGCTTTCGGGCTTGGCGCAGTAACCTGAGTGCTCTGAAGAAAACCGAGCGTTCACGCGCGTTGCCGTCGCCGCTGGATTCAGACAGCACCAAGATTGAATCGCTTTGTTCGCCGCTGCGATGAATCCCTCGAACACCCGGGAAGCGTTGATGCAACGCGTCGAGTCGACTTACGAGAGGTTAACTGAAAGCAGATACTGACCAAGCGGTCGCTAAGCAACAGAAAACACGGGCAGTGCCGACTACGTCATATCTTCGAGAAGAAAACTAAATAAAAGCCATCCCGACATCTGGACGGATGGAGACGCGTGCGTGGGCCCACAATGGAGGTCATTGCGTTCGGCTTTAGCAATCCAGCATGAGCAGCGTCGGTTGACTGGTGCGCATGGCCTGAAAAAAACGTAACGACACATTTCATGTTGATTTGAAAGGTGATTTGCAACTGAAAAACTGGACACACGAGCCTGGTTCGCGCGTTCATACAACGCAGACGCAAAATGCAAGGTCGAGTCACTGCAAACTTCACGTTAGATTATGGTTTACGATACTTTTTGCACAGTGCACATCCCAAAAATGTTGGATTTCGGTTTAGAACAACTTTCAACTTTTACATTTTATTTGCTTAATCCACATCTGCAGCATATTCCGGGAACAAACAACTAATGCGTCCCCACTCCCCAAATCCGGGTCGGGACGCTTTAAGGACGGCAGAGTGAGCGACGCCAATCTGGCAGGTCCTGAATAACAACCATGTTTCGATATGAAGATAGTGGTAGGTACGAATGCTGCAGACTGAATAACGCAGGAAAATGTCTGAAAATAACCACTTGCGACATGCAAAGCCTACCTTGGACATTCATCATCTTGTTGCGACGCATGCCGTTTCAGGGGCTGCAGAAACGCCGTGTAAAGAACGGTTGGGCAAAGTATGCGAGCAAACGACGGAATCGCCGTCCGGTTTGCCGACGGAAGAGCGGCTGCTCGACAATTTGTCCGAACTCTTGCTTTTCCGCAACACCCGCGAGAGCGGCCTGCGCAAGGAAATCGAAACTTGGAAACAAGCTGCCATCGGACTAACACAGGTTTCGTTAACAACAGCATTTCAAGCTCAAGCGTAGACAAGAGTTGTCTAGACAAAAAATCAACTGCTTCGTGGAAAGTGTTGCACTGTCGTTTGGCAACTACAGGGTTGTGATCGCATCGAAACGCAAAGGGACGGATTAAGACGAAATCGGGTCTTGATACTGTGGTGCATCAAAGGCCTGTTTTCTCGGTATTGGTGCACATTTACCAGGCACTCAGACCGACCACAGAGGTTTAATTGTTTGCGACGCTATTTTTATCTGGGCCTACTTTAGGAATGGGCCTGTCGAAAAGATTGCGGGTTTGACGCGAACCACTCGCAGGCGACGAAACTAATCACGCAATTCCTTGTTCGTGACGTGGTTTCGCATCCATTTGTTGAGCGTCACATATTGAAGTTCCGGTCAACCCCACTCCTTTTTCACGTTTTACGGCTTTTATTTACTTCTTAGAAAACTCACACACAGCACTGAGCGAACAGCGAGAGAAACGATCGATAAATACCGCGTCGGGTTCGGGTCGTTTCAAACCTTACCTGGAAAGGGTGTTGCTGGACGCCGACTTCTTTGCGTTGGCGCGTTTCACCGATCGGGGGGTGTTGCGCCCTTTGCGCGGGTCGCTCACGGTCATGCCCACCACGTGCCCGGGCAGCCACCCCTCAGCGGCCGGAGTTGAGGAGTTGGCGGGCCGGTGAACGAGACACATACCTGGCGAGTGCAAATTCGCAGTTGTCAATGCAACGACTTCCGGCTTTCAACGCCTTTTTCGAATCGAAAGAAAAATTCGACGTACCGCGCGCGTTGGTGGCGATGATGTCCACGGCGTCCCCAAATTTCACGCTGATTTCGTCTTCCTGCTCTGCGTTGTAATCTTGCACGACGGGCAGCGAGGTCGCGCGCTGTGACAAAACGATGCGCATGAACAACAGCGTGACAAAGCGAAATAAAAATGCCGCGACAAAACACGAAGGAGGGAACGTAACCACGCGAAGCCACGAGGCGCAAAGACAACTTGAAGGTTGCAAAGCTGGTCGGAAGTCAAGCGACAAGAAGAGGAACAACAAACGAATTCTCTTCCGCTACGGCACCAACTTTTTTCGTCGAAGGGTTCGTCGTCGCGGGCACGCTTCGCTGAGTTCCAGTAGCGGGTGAATCGGAAGGTTTCTCTTCCGCTCTGCACAAAACATGCCATCGTCGCTTCACATGGCTTCGCTTCGGCGACAGACGGGCCAAAATACGGAAGTGAAAACTGCAGCAACTACCTTTCCTGCTTCCCCTCGTCGGGGTAGGTGAATTTGCACGTGGAGCCCCTGATATTCGCTGGCGAGAGAGGGGAGAGCCAGAAAGACTTGCTGTTCGTCAGATCGGGAGCCGACATGTGGATGCTGAGCGGCGTTCTGCATAAGTTACGTCAAAAAGGTTGAACAACAACATGGAACATGAGCAGAAAAAAAACCACAAATTCAAGTTTGTTGGGTGGCAGTAGCGCTGCTGCGTACCTGACAGGCGTGGCCGGGTTGCTCAGCGAAGCGTAGCCGTTCGAATTGAACGTGCTTACTCCGCTACGGTCGACTGCGCTCGCGGGACGAGGCTGGAGGGTGCGAGGCACGCTGCTGGTGTGCATCAGCCAGGCGTTTCTCGAAATGTCTGCAAGTAAGAAACTCGTGCTCTAATCCAAATGAAGAAGCAGAAATTATGATAACATGGCTAATTCATATAGGATGCGATCTTTCTTGTTTTGCGTTTCAAACAGAAAACTCTCCCGTTGTGACGTGAGCATGGTGACGCGCTTTCAAAATACCACAACACAAAAAATGCTCAGTGTAACAGCCATGGATGTAAGCACAGGTTTACTCCAAGTTGACCAAACAGTAACATTTTAACGTGGTAGACACTCACCTTCCACTTCGGGGGTCCCAGTTTCTGCGCCAGCGGTTTCGCCGTTCGAACTGTGAAGTGGTGGCGGAGTGTTTACAGCGGTTTATAGAAACACATAACTTGAAAAGCAGGTCACAACTCGTTCATATTTATTTCAGGTGAAAGTAGAAAAATGTGTCAAATCTACGACAAATTTAGAACTTTACTACAATCAGCGGTACAGTGGGTTAAGTATGCGTAGCTAAAACTGTTAGACTCGGTTCGATCACCGATCAGGTCATACCTAAGACCTGAAAAAGGGTTCTTGCTGACTGTCCAGCCTCATGCTTGCCGCTAATGGCTGGCTTCAAGAGAGCGGTTCACTCGCAGCACTGCCACTGACTCACCACCAGTGCAGCATTCTCTGCGAAACGGCGCAAGCAAGCGGAAATGGGCGGCCACAGACCAGTCGTAACATTCCGTAAGGAGCACAACACCCGCGCACAAATGAAACTGAACTGAACTAAAATGCTTCACGCTGTTGGCTAAATGAAACAAACTACAACTAGTCACGAACGCCCAAAAAGACAAAACTGTTGAGATCGTATTGAGTCATCAATATAACCTGCATAAAAACGATCGTCGGTTTAAAAAAAAATTTATCAATTTTAGGGTTCTGAGCGAGCTTGCGCGGTCAAACCATTGGAGCTTTCGTCACTGCTTCGCTCATTGCATCGTAACTAATCGTTGAGCAAATATATCGTCAGGAACACAAAGCGGAAAAATTATCACCACACAGGCGTATGCGACGGGGTTTCTAGGTCACCCGCAACCCCAGCAGCGCAAAAAATCAGTGCCTGGCGAATGACTCTTTACTTTGAGATGAAACCACGACAAATTTGCAGTTATGATATAAAATTTGGGGAAACCGTGCTGCCAAACTTTAATTTTTCCAGATCTTTTCATGGAAGCAAACGATAACTAAAGTTAGGCTTTGGTCGTTCTCACGTCAAGGATAATTCAAATAAAACAACTCTTGCAAATGACATCAGGCGACTGGATATTTATCACGGGAAAATTTTTTCGTCATGAAAATGGAGGTGACGTGGTCATGGCAGACGTTTTTCTTCGTCCCCTCCATCCAAACATTTCATCCTATACTTCTGGTCATAAAGTCCACCTCTTGAAAGAAGAGCGAGTCAACGAACAATGCGTCGCTCACCTGACTCGGTGCAGCGTCGAGTTCTTGGGATCAACATCTGCCGACGTTAACTCGCCCATCGGAAACGCCTACACGATAAACGCTTGGATAAAACTGAGCTCTAAAACTGATGTGCCTTCCAATAAAGATATTTTATCTTATCGACATACAACGCGAGTAAGAAATGATGAACTCGAAGACGCTCAAGTCTGGGAGCCACTCTACTGCGCCAACTCAGCTGGGGTCTGGAACTGTTAACATGACAAGCGAGTTCAATACAGAGATATATAAAAGATAGAAGTCGGGATATTGGCTGACATTATTACCACGAGCACTTACCTTGAGTGGTTTGCTAGAACTTTCTTGTTTTGACCGCGGTAGCGAGCAAACCGTATCATCACCTTTGTTACCACCCACCGGTGATGAACGATTCGGGCGAGCAGCGACGTCACTGCCCGCTGACGTTGTTGAGGTCACCAACTCGCCACCCAGCTTAGAGTTTAAAGTCAGGTTGTTGTTGGGCTTGAAGGAGGCTGCAACACAAAAGGCGGCAAGCACGTTGATGGGCATCATCGCTGCTGCACAAGAAAAGAACAAGTAACGAGCCACGATTGCGACAAGCCTCGCAACGAGACCAACGTCCGACACACATAAAAATATTAAGCAAATCTCGACAAGGCTTCTTTTTCAGACAAGGCTGTAATAATTTTAGACAAGGCTGTAATGATCGGTGCCCTGGCGTGAATCGGGCCAGTCAACAAAATTAGGTGCAATTTGACACCGTCACACTGCTTAATCTTGACGATCAACCATTATCTTCCGTTGCAAGCTTGTCAGTCCAGCAGCGATGCTTATTCTGGAATGCGCTGTTCTCAAAATCTTACTGCGCTGCTGATGAACGACTTACACAAGAAGCCACCTTCCCCGGTGCTATGCCGGTTGTTGTTGTTGTTGTTACTGTTGCTGTTGCTTCCCAGTTGTCGCTGATACGAGATCGGCGCTTGCAAAGCTGCGAGGAAATGGCAAACGTTATATTTCCTCGAAGTCAACGTTTTCTAGGCCAGGAAAAGCTATTGAAAATACGAAATGAACAACAACAGCATCATGAAAGAACTATAATTAAAAGACCGTTATGTTCAGTTTAAATTATCTTTCTCCGAAAAAACACGTGAAAACGCAAGAGGCTACACGAAAGTGAAAAGCAGCACAACTTCTTTTTATATAGCACGCATAGTGCAACCGCATTACCGTTGAGAAAGTCAAGCTGATTATCGAGCTGCTGCTTAATAGTCTCCATCCAAGTGTCTTTCACCTTCGGCAAAGACGCGCAGAGCTCGAGCGTTTCGCCGCCGCTCTTCTTCCGCAACACGAAGCGAGTGTCCGAACCTTTGACGTCGCGTAACTCGAGGTCCGAGTTTTTGATGCTGGACCGGAAAAAATATGTGGATTTATTCTCGCGTCAAATATTTGCCGAGTACCGAACCAACATGGCGGGTTACTGCGTCGTTATTTGCGCACATTGTTTTTTTGTGTGTGACTGATGCGCAAAATATGTCGTTCGTTATCAGACTCAAGAAACAAGTGTTCGCCCACTGGTTACACAAGGACCGCTCGATCGGTGGGATAAGTCGACTCGATGCTGCGGACACATCGAAACAACTTTAAGGCGAACCACGGGGACGACTGGGCTTCACGCCGCTGAGGCAATGCCAGCGGGAAAAGCGAGAAGGTAATATACAAATGAATTGCAGTAAAGACATCGAGCCAGTTTCGCGTGGCAAAGCAGTTTGTGAGTAAAGCTCATGAAAAAAAACAAACCACCAAGCAGAGCAAAAAGTAATCATATCTGACGTTGTTTGAAAAATCTCCAATACTATTCCAAAAACTCCCGTCATTTTCCAAAATATCGCAAGGTACGGTGTAATCGCGTTGGAGCGGAAATCACCTGCTCTTGAAAACGAAACCGAGCTCTTCTGCGCGCTTGTCGACCATCTCGCTGAATATGACGCACTGCTCGAAGAAAAACACCTTCCTGTCCTTCTCGTGGGTGTTGTTGCTCTCGCGCACCAGAAAGTTATCCTGCAGTAGGAGCTTGCCTTGGGCGGCGATGCGGCCCTGCGGCACAAAGACCTCTTGAGAAAAAGACAAACGTCTAAGACCGCGATTTTACGTTTAGGATGATCAGCACATTTCAACCAATGTTAGGATAAACGCATGCGCGAACTAAGCCAGGGGTTTTCAACCTTTTTTCGCTCATGGCCCATTCAACCAAGAGAAGACATTGGTGGTGACCCAAAGCTTATAGTCTCATAGATTTCACGCTTCTGTAACTTCAGCTTAAACACTAGCTGCTGTGCTATAACATTTGCAATTCTCGTAAATAGTTTCAGCTGGCATTGTTGAATTATGTCACAAACGTAACATTCAGGTCTGATTTTTTGCTTTTTGTCTATCTTAATTGATCATAATGATATCATTATACAAGTCTCATAATGCTTTCAGTCTGAATTGTGCCAAGCTCTGTGGCTCCTTGCAAAAAAGCGTCATGGCCTACCACTGAGCCATGGCCCACACGCTGAAAATCACTAAATAAATGCTTTATGTCAGTGACATACTCTCATACAAGTGGCTTACTCGTGTATCTGCGCGAACTTTCTAAATCGCATCTTGAAAGCACTTGGTTGTTTCGTAAATTGTGCAACTGACGAGACTGGTCAGACGGGAGGGTTCACTAAACATGGGCCACACTATAGCAGGTAGCAATTGTACCCTCAAAATGGCAGTCAATTTTTACACGTTCCACCAACTGTGCACAACCTGAAGTTAAAATAAAACTATGCTTCGCTGCAGGCGAATGCCATGCCGCACTGGGGCTCGACGAAGAATCCAGAAAGTACGTCGACCGACAGACACTGTTGCTGAACACCCTTCAAGGGGTTTGAAAATCGAGAACAGCAGGGTACACGTGGACGGTCGGCTGCAAAGGCAGGAAACCCGACCGGAAAGTGACCCAGTCTGGTTGCGACCGCATACCGTGAAACCACTCATCCGTGCGACGGTCATCATGTCGTTCGCAAGCTTCGGCACAACGTGCATCACTTCCACCGCAGCGCGCAGGTCGGCGGAGTTCAAGTTCGCTCGCTCTGTGAACTTCAAGAAGTCCTGGACAAAGAGAAAGATGCTCGCAGTTTAAAAGTGTGAAAAAGAATTGCAATTTGTTTGTTCTTTTCGTGAGCGTTTGCATCAGCGTCGTCCTAATGGACCCTTCCTCCCCTTACCAGGAAGGTCGTTGCTGGGACTGTTGCCATCGGTTGAAGCATCGGAGCTTGTTTATTGGTTGAAGCGCGGCGAGGACGGCTGTAACTTAACGTGAAGTAATTTCCGTGCGACGCGTTCCAACTACGCGAAGAGTTGGCAAAAAAAGGTCAAAGCGCAGTAGCTTCTTTGCAGCAAACCAAGTTAAACGTGCGTCTGAACGCAAACAAGGCAACTACAACAAGGTGGGTAGCGAAACAAGCGAGATCAATTCCGCTTTATCAGAAATGTCACGACCACTCACTCCACTAAAGTTGCCAGTACTCGAGCAACGATTTACGTAACTATGACGCGCTAGACTCATTGACTGACGTGACCAGCTTGCGTCTACAATGCCGCCTCGTTTGTGTAGCAAAAGCGTATTTAATACGTAGTGTCGTTGTCGACACGAGGCGTCGCTCGCTATACGACAATACAAGCTTGCGAAATGACTGTCAGAACGTTGAGGTAAGCTGGAGCATCAAATATGACTACAACGAATCGGAGTGACAAGCGCAAAACATGCAACTTCAACTGATCACGCCAATATAATCCCACAGGCTTCGTATCAGCTGGCAACCTTCACTTCTTCAGAATAGATCCGCCAGATTTTTACAAACATTTACGCAATCCTTGACGAACAACTCAACTTATAGGTTTAAAGATCTTATCAACGATTTTAAACAATACCTGTAGAATCAAGGACCAACAAGAATTTTTAATGTGAGTGTGTGTGGATCATATGACATGAACTACCACCGACTTCCACACCAGCTAACTTCATATTGCCACATATTGCTGGTTCCAAGTCCTATGGCATTGCTGGTTCACCAACAGTAAACAATATTTCTCAATATTGCGATTTTACGCCGTGTCAAAATGCGCTGGGCTTTGCCACGTGTAACGACAGCCACATTCAACCTTCCCTGTATTTTATTGTCTGTGTTCATTTCCTCATTCGTTTCCTGACGTCTGGTTGCGCAAGTCAAGGTTATATTCCAAAGGCTAAACGCAACACGAAGCAGTTGGCCTGTGATTCTTACGCAAGCCCGGCAGCAGAAACACGCTCTGATCCAGACGTCAAGCGACGAACGCTATCCCGAATTCTATCGATTTCACGTGAATCTCCGCAAAGGTGACGCAGTCGAATCAGTCAGCGAATTGTTTTACCAGGAAATCGATTTCACGCATTTTGCTGCATTGAAAATTGCAAGCGAATATTTACGAGTGGTATGACGAAAGACTAAAGCAAGACCACTCCGCTTGTGAACCTTCGCTCGCAATTTCCAGGACTGAAGACGCGTAAAATGCGTGAAAGGTCGATTACCTTGTAAAACAATTCGCCGATTGATGAGACTGCTTCACCTTTGTGGGGACTCTTATTGTTGGAATGTCTATGTGTTGAGTCCGAATCATCGCAAAGTTATGAACGCATAGCATGGCAGGCAGATCCTCGAAAGCTCACAGCAAGCCTACGTGGAGCCTTCAACTCTCGGTTTCACGTGCGACTGCAATCGAATGAGCACCGTAGAGACTGTGGCTGAAAAAGCTTATAAAAGCACACAAAAACACATTTAGGAATTCAGAAGATAATTAAAACAACACTTCTTGGTTACTTACCCTAAACAAAGACATTTCACCTTAACAGGGCTTGAGTGCAAGAACGACACAAGTTTGTGAGGAACAATCAAAAGCCAAAGCAAAGGATAAGAGACCAGTGGGCTGGACGTACCTTCAACAGAAGCTGGTATTTCATGATGCGTTGTACGGGCTTGATCAAGTAATCAGCCACGTCTAGCTTAGTGCCCACTTCCGCCTGCAAGTCAGTGAAGTAGGGTTGCTTGTATTTGCGTACGAGGTACTCTGACAGTGGCTTGTTCTGACAGTAGACGACGTACATGTGTAGGCGGCGTTCCTTAAAAATCAAGCAACAACAGGTTACATCGGAAAAAATACTTAACTGGAAGAAAAAAACGCGCCCTAATGAACTATGATAAAAAATACACGCGCTCTCGTCCAACGAAAACAAGAGCCCCCCCGCTAAGCGGGTCAGGTGTTTCTTTCGCGGTCGGTAACGACACGAAAGCGTTGCTGCTTAATGCGAACGAGCAAAGCGAAAAACTTTTTTCCGGTTAATCAACAGCTTAATAGACGAGACATTACCGGGCGAGCGAGTGTCGACACGACTTGCATCCATTAGCTTCACGCGAGAAGAATCCCGTTTAAAAAAAAACTTAACGGCAACTGCACGGCACAAACACGCAGGTGTTTGCTGCATTGCACAGGTAGAATGCTAGCGCATATATGCGAAAGTGAAGTTAAAGGTACAAAGGCATGCTGGAATCGGATGTTGTTTGGCGTTTCCGAATCGAACCGCAGATACAGAAAAGGCGACAACATTGCTTTGCAAAATCCAGGAAAGCGAAAAACGCGGTTATCTGAGGATCGCAACTTACGCATTTCTTGAACAGCTTGCCAAGGTATTCGGAATCGTCCCGGCACTTGTTCAACTCTTTCATGAAAGAACTGCAAAAAAGAAACCTCAGTTTTGCACAGACGTTTCACAGCAGGCGGTTTGTACCGTTTTTCGTAAAACCTGCTTGGGGGTGGCGAAACCCTACAGCGCCACACAACTCTTACTCTCTGTGCCATTCGTAGATCTGCACGATGTTGCCGAACACGACACGTTCCTTTCCTTTGTCGGAAACTGGCAAGCCTCTCTCCAAGACCTTGGCCATGTAACCTTCGACGATGGTTTTCAGGTCGACGACATACTCGCGTTCGGTTTCGAGCAGCTCCTGCGCAAGCAAACAACGACAATGCTGATATCGGATGACGATTTTTTCTGAGTTATTTCGAGTCCTCCTAGGGCGCTGCTCCCCCGCAACCCTCCCCGGACGAAAAGCGGGCGCGAAAATAAGTGAATGAATTATATTCGCTTACTTGGACTTCTTTTATGCGGACACTTCAGCAAATTTCGAACGGAAAATTCTGGAGACGAATTTACAAAACGGACCACACGATGACTAGCTCAAAAGACATACAAGCGTACGTTCTTGATAACACAGTAGAACGCACGAGTGTAATGATTTTTCAATCAGGGCTGCAGTTGAGATCAAAAGGTCATCGAAGACAAGCCGAGACCGATCAATTTGACGGGCCTGGGGTGAGGGCGATTAGAAAAGTGGGGTAAGTCAAGAGACTTTTGGGAGCACATTTTTAGACTATGCAAGAACATACAAATTTGTTTAGGACATTCTATTCCGAAAACACGCTGCAGTCGAAAAGCGAAGTTCGACTTTTGCTTCTGCAGAACATTGCTCTCCCTGGCGTTCTGATGGGAAAGGAGAAACATTTCATGTGGTTTTCTAAGCCGAGGTTTGAGATATGTCGAAGCTGAGCAAAATTCCCATTTACAATTTATAGGTAAATTTGTTAGAAGTCTTGATAAGAATACAGGTCTGGTCTTGCTTCACCCTTGACATTTCTCCACTGATTTCATTGTGGCTCACGTTACCTTCACACCCGAAATGATTTTGCAAAGTATCTTTAATGGCGCACACCTGACCTTGCGAATGCAAACTTGGCGACCAGCACACACTTCACCCATTACTGATCAATCTTCATTAGGACTTATCGAAAGAGTTTGTACAACACGTAACACGTGCATTAAAACTAACCCGTAACCGCAAAATAAAGTACGTATCTCATGTTCGATCACTGGCTCAGTTCCAATCATCGGCATCTGATGAGACCGCGATAAATCAATGCATAGTCATTACCAAAACCGATTAAAAGCAGTTCGGGAAAATCTATTTACCTGAAGGACGTATTGCCTTCTTTGCAGCAGCGCCTCATTTTCAGCAGCAGCTCGGTGGCTTTCTGAGGCGATGGCGTTGGAGCTTTCCTGTTCCGGGGTTTGCCCAGTCGCAGATGTATCCGTCGATCTATTCTCGGTGGGTGCGCTTCCAACAGCACCGTTTGTGGCAGAGCTGTTAGGCGCGGAACTACGATTCTGGCAAAACAGAAAACAAATGGAAAACGAAGTAAAAACCTGAATTGTCGTCGATGTATTACTTAATCACATGCTGCAAAAGCGGATTTATCAGGCTGGTCTTTTCATAAATCGCACAAATTAGCCTGCGCGTTACACCGCGTCGGACATTAACGTCCTCCATCGACAAAGCAAAATGAGTTCCTGAGGCGTTTATGGTTTTCTATTAAAATTTCAGACGCAGTGTACGTGCGGATTATCTGAATATGCACTAAGACTAAACTTCAACGATTCCTATTTTGACAACCTTGATTCCGTTGGACGCAAATAACCACTAGACACAACGACTGACAGCAGAGTCTCCACAACTTGTTTTACTTGCTTGTCATCGTGCTTCCTCGAAAGTTTATCTTAACTTGCTAGATTATTAATAATTTTGACTTTTGCCACATACGTCTAGGTCGGGGATCCGTACTGTCTACATAAACTCGTGTTACTGGGATTTACTGCTGAAGATTGGCTTCTCGTACTCCCGCGTTGCCCGTCAGTAACTTGGGTTCGTCATTGTGTTGTTGCATTACTCTTGACGAAATTTCATACAGAACAAACGTTGTAAAAAAGCGCTTACTCGCTTTTGCCACACGTCACCGTCTGGAACAGGAGCGCCATCAGTAACAGTAATCGCCTTGTTCGCTTCACTTTCTGCAGCGGATCTGCGGATGGGCGACCTCTGCGCAAAGCCATGTCGGTTACGAATCGTCCTCAGAGACAGTTTGAATCTAAACTAAAGAGACTGGCACCCACATTTTGAAAACATACAAAACAGAGCAAAGCGTTAACATGCAAACGATGCACGAAGCGATTTGAGTGTTGCTTCTGGTTGAGGTCTGCGTTTCGACTGAAAAGATTCTAAAGGCAAACATTGTCGAAAGGTGTTCACGACCTATCTTGTGCAAAAGCATGCAATTGTTACAACGGAGTGATATTTTCAATTGTTTGAGCTAGACAATTTATAGCTAGAGAGCGAGTGATTGCTTTTCGACATACAAATCAAAAAACTACAAAAATACAGCGGATACTATATGATGATAGAGGTAACGTTGAAAGACACCAAATTAAACAAGCAAATTGCACGACTATGAAGCTTAAATAGCTTTGACTATCTAGAAAAAACTACTTAGCTTGCATTGGGATCTGATTATGAAAGAAAGCATCTTCTGAAAAGCACTTTGGAACATTACTTGGTCTTAGACTCTAGCCCAGAGGTTCCCAAGTTTTTTTCTTGCGACCCTTTTTCCAGTATCTGCACGTTTTACGCTACCCTATACAATCGATTTTCTGATCTATCGTTCGCACAACGTTGGCTATATCTTAAAACAAGAATGAATTTTACAAAGACCTACTATTCCGTATATTCACTGTAAAATCTTTTCTCTGTAAAGTGCAACAACGAAATTCAACGCTATGGTTGATGACTTTATGGAAGAAAGTCTCGTGACAAAATATTTTTTTATTCATTGCCATTTACAGTCTGCTATTTCATGTTGATATCTTCTCTTTCCAAGCATATCTAGGCTACAAGATACGCAGGTGTGAACGAATCTCACTAAAAAGTTGAAACTTCCTAGTCAGTAATTCCTGGGCAAATAGTTCCTTACGAAAAGTGACCGAGCTACCTTGCTGGTAATTGCAGGTGGAAACTCGAAAAGCACATTTAGGGATAGAAATGCCTAAAAAGTTTAGGTTAATACAAAAAACAGGATCCAAAATTTAGCAGGACATTGGAAGTCCAACCACGATAGAAAACAGCATCCCATTTACTGCAAGCTCATTTCCACGGAAGGAATTCTTTCAAGCAAATAGAATCACCAATAGCAAAAATTTTGACGACAGGTTAATATTTGTCTTCCTTTTCCGGAAAGAATACTTTGATGAAGCAAGGTTAGTTACTGCAACTACGTAAGTGTGCAGAGCAATATCGATTGCTGGGGGGAGTTTCATGACACCCAACAGCCTTCGCAATCACGACCACGCGACGAAAACCGCAACGAGACAACGCAATGACACCGTCATCCATTCTGAAACTTCAAATGAAAACACATCATACCTTGCAGAACATTAGCGACACAAATCAGCCGTTAATTCAGTGCGCGGTTTGACAAGACACGACTTTTTACAAGCAGAAGTGCGCCGACGCTGCTGATGACCTGAAGGATCAGCACGGAGGCTTAGTTAGCCTTTTATTGTGCCCAGCGATTTCAACCGAAAACAAAGGTGTTTGTCTTGTCTCGTAGAAGTTGGTCCAAACAGTTACAAGTATAAATTTTTACAACGTATAAAAACGCATGCAAGCAAGTGACGATTGACATTAATCAGTTGTGTCCCGGCAACTCGGTGTTTGTATCGAAGTCATGTGCAGCAAAAACGCAATTGCCGTTTCAATCCTTACAAATGAAAAGCTGGTCACAGCTGCTGGGAAAAACCGGATTCCAGGTTCGTACGTAGGAATCACAGATTACTACTCGTAAAACAACACTACGGCACAAATGTTGAAAGGTTAGTTCTTTCCAGTTAGAGCACATGAAGAGTTAAAAATCGGGTTTGACTATGGTTTCTGAAAGCTGTGTCATAGCGCAGTAGAAAGACAAGGGTTAATTCAAGATGTTCTGAAATGGTCGCGCTGCGGCGCCAGTATTACCGCTGTTGCTATTAACCCATGCAAATGAACTTCCATGCATTGCCATGCCAGGATCCGCAAGATAGCAAAAACAAAAAAGTGAATTCAGTAACTGGAAGGTCACGACTTGGCGTAAAAATCAACCAAGTCAGATTCCGCCACTCTGGCGCTAGTTACTTGATATGCGACGACCCGCGCAGTTTCTGGAGAAAAAATGGGACTTTCACGACTTCTAAGCTCTCCAGCAGTTTTTTCCAATCGAGTGACACCAGACCAGATAGAATTCTGATAAACGTAGGGTTGAAGTCTAAAAACCATGTGCTCGAGCTTTATTGAAAGCAATCCCACTGCGGCGCAAACTGAATTTTAAAATACGACCAACAAGCCCTGATCTCACAAGCAACTGCTGATGATCCGAAACACGGATGCGATGACGCCATGACTGAAAGATTGCCACTACACCGACAATCCGACATGCAAGGGGACACTACCAGCTGAAGCTAAGCATGCAAGACAAATGGTAAAGTAGCAATAAAACTTGCAAGTCACCGAGAACGTTTCGCTCAAAATGTCTTCCAATTCCCTTCGAAGGTCGTATGAATGTGAGTGATTAAGGTCGGGGCTTTCGCCGGCGGCAAAAAACTCACCGCTCTCCCCGATTACCGACGAAACGGAGCATGCAGGGGAACACTAAAGACGTCACAATGAAAACACAACACACGGTTATGACGCAAGACATGAACAAAATGAAGTCTTGCTGATAAAAAACAACAAAAACGAATGAAATCATGACGTAGGAGTACAGAATACGCTTTGTCTGATACGAACATCTCTTGTGTTTGACCAGCGGTATTAACCCTGCTCAGGAATCATGGGCGGGCCCCTCCCCAGAGGGATTTTCTTTTGTTAATTTCAGATACTTAGAAAAATGCTAGAAACCTGTGCTTCCATGACTTTTCCTGATTTTCAGAGATCAATGGAATAATGCCAGAGTCATTTTCCGAAAATGTCCCTGAAAGCCTATACATAGGGTGTATTGGGTACTATACTACCCAGGGTACCTGATGAGTAGATAATTTTGGCCACTATTCTAAGTTAACATTTCAATGCAATTTCAAGTGCAAAACCTGTTTGGCCAGATATTAGCTATAGCTAATATGTGATAAGTCTTCGAACACCATGGCTTGACCTGAAAAAAGCGGATCTAACACGTGCATGACGTTTACGGCGAACAAACCAAAAATCTCCTCTATAAAGTCCTTTTTTTCGTGGTATCCGGCCTAACATTTGTATATGTCCGTTTCGCTGGGAACATAAAATTTTGTTGCGAAAGTGATTGACAATGTGCATATGGATGTAAGAAATAGTTTGATCTGAAAAAAACGTATGTCACGTGTCCCAGGAAGACGTTTGCAAATCATGGGTAGCATTATACCCTGGTTTTACTAACGCGTATAGAAAAATAAGGATTCCTGAGGAGGGTTT
>JGI24158J21664_10000567_pt1 | contig 35074 bp, 32 predicted proteins | sample Ectturendosymbi3_FD_21664 | JGI IMG/M metagenome (IMG submission 21664) | reverse complement strand
TATTTTATTATTTAAATATATAAAAGAAATACTTTTTAAAAATTTTAATATTTTTTATTTTTTTATTTTTACTATATCACTTACATCACAATTTTTAGAAAGAATTATATATAACTATTCTATTATATATAATTTGACTAAAATAAAGTTTAATAATAAATTTATATGTTATCTTTTCATTAATTTATATATGAGATTTATCTATAAATATATATTAAAAATTATATATGATACATATATAATTTCGTCAAATTTATGGAATAAGAATATTTTTCTACAAAATATTAATTAATTAGGATATATAATGACTTATTATATAAGATATTATTTATAATTTACAATATAATAGATAAACTATTTATATTTTTATTTTTATGACTAAAAATACTCATCAACAAACTGCTAATTTTGATTTAAATAAATTTATGAATCAATCATATAAATATGGATTTCATACTGAAATTGATTCAGAATATTTTCCCAGAGGTATCAGTGATAAAACTATTAAATTGATTTCCAAAAATAAAAAAGAACCTCTATATTTACAAAATTTTAGATTAAAAGCATATAATAGATGGCTAAAAATGCAAGAACCTCAATGGAGTAAATTATCATATCCTAAAATAAATTTTGATGATATTATATATTACTCAGTTCCTAAGTATAAAAAACAAATAAATAGTTTAGATGAGGTTGACCCTGAAATATTAGATACATTTAATAAATTAGGTATTTCTTTAAATGAGCAAAAAAAATTGGCTAATGTGGCTGTAGATGCAGTCTTTGATAGTGTATCTATTGCGACAACATTTAAAAAAGAATTAGCAGAAGCTAATGTGATTTTTTGTTCTATTAGCGAGGCTATTAAATTATATCCTAATTTAATAAGGAAATACTTAGGTTCTGTAGTTCCTATTGGTGATAATTTTTATGCTGCACTTAATTCAGCTACTTTCAGTGATGGTTCCTTTTGCTATATTCCTCCGAATACACATTGTCCATTAGAGCTATCAACTTATTTTCGAATTAATAATAAAGAATCAGGACAATTTGAACGAACTTTAATTATTGCCGATCGTAATAGTTATGTTAGTTATTTAGAAGGGTGTACAGCACCTCAATTTGATAATAATCAATTACATGCAGCTGTAGTTGAATTAGTTGCATTAGAAAATGCAACTATTAAATATTCAACTGTACAAAATTGGTACTCTGGTAATTCTAATGGAGAGGGAGGTATTTATAATTTTGTGACTAAAAGAGGTATTTGTGTAGGAAAAAATTCTAAAATTTTATGGACACAAGTTGAAACTGGTTCAGCAATAACATGGAAATATCCAAGCTGTATTTTACTAGGACAATATTCTACAGGTGAATTTTCATCTATTGCTCTAACTAATCATTATCAACAAGCTGATACAGGAAGTAAGATGATACATGTTGGAAAGTATACGAGAAGTAAAATAATATCTAAAGGTATATCCTCAGGTAAATCAAAAAATAGTTACCGAGGTTTAGTAAAAATAGGTCCTAAAGCTTATTGGTCAAGAAATTATTCTCAATGTGATTCATTATTATTAGGTAATCAATCACAAGCAAACACATTTCCATATATTCAAGTACAAAATCCATATTCTAAAGTTGAACACGAAGCATCAACTTCAAAAATAGGAGAAGAGCAAATTTTTTACTTTTTGCAGAGAGGTATTGATTTAGAAAAAGCCATAAGTTTAATGATTAATGGTTTTTGTAGTGAAATTCTAAATGAATTACCCATGGAATTTGCAATGGAAGCAGATAGATTACTAAATTTAAAATTAGAAGGAACTGTAGGATAAGTTATGATAGAAAAAAATATTTTAGAAGTAAAAAACTTATATGTAAATACTAAAAATACATGTATACTTAATGGAGTAAATTTATCAATTAAACGAGGAGAAGTTCATGCTATAATGGGGAAAAATGGTTCTGGCAAAAGTACATTAGCTAAAACAATCGCAGGTCATCCTAATTATGAAATTACACAAGGAAGTATATACCTAAATAGAGAAAATATTACAAAGCTAGATGCAGATAAAAGATCTCATAAGGGTATTTTTTTAGGATTTCAATATCCAATAGAAATTCCAGGAGTTACAAATGCTGATTTTTTAAGATTAGCATATAATGTAAGAAAAAAAGAAAATAATGAACCAGAATTAGATCCTTTATCATTTTTTGATCTAGTAAACAAAAAAATAAAAATAATTGATATGAATACAGAGTTTTTAAATCGTAATGTAAATGAAGGTTTCTCAGGAGGCGAAAAGAAAAAAAATGAAATCTTACAGATGTCACTTTTTAATAATTCTATTGCTATTTTAGATGAGATTGATTCAGGATTAGATATTGATGCATTAAAAAGTATATCTAATAATATTAATAAATTAAAAACAGAAACTAATGCTTTATTATTAATTACACATTATAAAAGATTATTAAATTATATTATTCCAGATTATGTACATATTATGGATAATGGAAAAATCGTATATACAGGTAATAAAAATATTGTTGAAAAAATAGAAGAATATGGTTATACATTTATTCAATGATATATATATAGGTTATAATAAAAGATAAAGATATTTTTTATTATAACTTACATATATATAAATTTATATAGAAAAAGCTTGTTTTACATCTTGTATAGATTGCTTAAGTAATTCTTCAGACTCTGTACTAAGTTTTTTAGTATTTCTAATACTTTCGCCAAATTCTGGCTTAGAATTATTCAAATCTTCTCTTAATGACTCTATAAAACTATTAACTTTTGTTAGTTCTATATCATCAAGATAACCATTAATACCAGCATAAATCATAGCTACTTGATCATGTACTAAAATAGGTGAATTTTGCGCCTGTTTTAAAATCTCTCTTAAGCGTTGACCTCTTGCTAATTGATTTTGAGTAGCTTTATCCAAATCCGATGCAAATTGAGAGAATGCTTCTAATTCAGCAAATTGCGCTAATTCTAATTTTAATTTACCAGCAACTTGCTTCATTGCTTTAATTTGTGCTGAAGATCCTACACGAGACACAGAAATACCTACATTAATGGCTGGTCTAATACCAGAGTTAAATAAATCACCAGATAAAAAGATTTGACCATCAGTAATAGAAATTACATTGGTTGGAATATAGGCTGAAACATCTCCAGCTTGTGTTTCGATTATAGGTAATGCAGTCATACTACCTCCACCTAAACTTGAATTTAACTTTGCTGCTCTTTCCAGTAATCTTGAATGCAAATAGAATACATCACCAGGATAAGCTTCTCTTCCTGGTGGTCTTCTTAATAATAAAGACATTTGTCTATACGCTTGAGCCTGTTTTGTTAAATCATCATAAACTACTAAAGTTGCTTTACCTTGATACATAAAGTACTCAGCTAAAGCAGCTCCTGTATATGGTGCAATATACTGTAAAGTAGCTGGATCATCTGCATTAGCTGCAACAATTATAGTATATTCTAGTGCTCCTTTTTCCTCCAAAATAGACACAACTTGAGCTACTGATGAAGCTTTTTGTCCTATCGCTACATACACACAAATAACATCCTGTCCCTTTTGATTAATAATAGTATCTAAAGCAACAGCTGTTTTACCTGTTTGTCTATCGCCAATAATTAATTCTCTTTGACCTCTTCCAATTGGTATCATGGCATCAATGGCTGTGATACCAGTTTGTAAAGGTTCACAAACAGATTGACGACCAACAATACCTGGTGCATATGATTCAATTAATCGCGTTTCATTCGTATCTGGTTTTCCTTTAGCATCTATGGGTTCTGCTAAAGGATTTACTACTCTACCTAAAAAGCTATTACCAACTGGTATTTGTGCAATTTTTCCTGTTGATTTAACTGAACTTCCTTCTAAAATATTTCGGCCATCACCCATTAATACAACACCAACATTATCACTTTCTAAATTTAAAGCAATACCAATAGTTTGATCAAGGTCTTCAAATTGAAGTAATTCTCCAGCCATTACTTCGTCGAGTCCATATACACGAGCAATACCATCACTAACCTGTAAAACAGTACCGATATTATTAATTTTTAAGTTTTGATTATAATTATCTATTTGTTCGCGTATAATATTACTAATTTCATCCGGTCTAATATTTACCATATAATTTTATAACTTATAAATTTTTTTACATACAAATTATGCATTTGTATTAAGATAAAAGGACATTTGTCTTAACTTTCCTGCTAAACTAGCATCTATAACTTTAGATCCTATTTTGACAATAAAACCACCAATTAAACTAGAATCAATATTGATAATTAATTTAACATCTTTACTATTGGTTATCTTTTTAATTTTTTGAACCAGATTATTTTGTTGATTTTCATTAAAAGCAATAGTTGTCGATAATTCAGCAATCGTTAGTGAATCTAGCTTATAAGATAATTCCATATATTTATTAATAATCGAAGATAATAAATTTATTCTACGACGATTGATTAATACTAATAAAAAATTTAATATAAAATGATTTATTTTATTCTCAAATAATTTATTTAATAAATTTTTTTTGTCTAATATATTTATCAATGGATTTGCTAAAAAAAGCTGTAAATCTTTAGAATTAGATAAAATATTAGAAATAAAAGATAGATCCTGTTCTGTCTCTGACAATAAATTAGAATTTTTTGCTAATTCTAGTAAAGCCTCAGCATAAGGAACAGATATTTTTTCTACTATACTTTGATTGCTCATATCTTGATATTCCCCTCAAGCTTCATTATATTCTTATCAATAATTTTGGTATGTATTACAGGTGTTATTTCATTCTGCAATTGCATACTTACTTTATTAATAGCTAAAGATGTTATTTTTTGCTGAATTTGTTTTTTAACTTGATTTTCAGCGTATTTTATACTAGCTTTGCTCGAGTAAGTTAATCTTTCTATATCATATTCACCTTGCTCCAATATAGATTGACGTACCCTATTAGCTGTTCCTTCTGCTTCTTTTATTATTTGCTCAATAATAACTTGTGTTTGCGCTAATTGCTTTTCTGTTTCAATTAATCTAATATTTGCCTGATTTAAACGTTCCTCTGACTCATTAATAGCAAATAGAACTTTTTCCTGTCTGGAAGATAAAATTGATCCTAAAAACTGTTTCAACACATAAATTAAACCAGATACTAAAAGTACAATATTTATAACATTAGCTTCTAAAAAATTAGAATTAAAACTAATTCCATTACTAAAATATTGTTGAGCCATTAAATGAAAAATTTGCATATCTTTTATCATAGTTACCTCTCAACCATAAGTTTATTATCTTTATCCATAAATATAGTTTATTTTAGCATTCTAATTCTCTAATAGTTTTTGTTTTATTTGATTACTTAAAATATCAACTTGAGTTTCTAAGCTAGTTAGAGCTTGTTCTTTTTGAATATTTAACTGATTATATGTATTTTCAAGTAATAACTCCGTATTTTTCTGTGTTTCCTTAATTCTATCAGAAACTAATCTCTGTGCTTCTTGTTGTGCTTTACGAATTATTTCTTGCGCTTTTTTACGTGATTCAGCTAACTCAGATTCGTACTGATGAGTTAATTCATCAGCTTTTAAAAGAGAAGCAGAAGCTGTTGTTAAACTATTTCTAATATATTCTTCCCTTTCATCTAAAATATTAGTAATTGGCTTATAAAACAAAATATTTAACAATACTGTTAATGCAATAAATTGCAAAGCCATTAAAGGTAAAGTTGCATTAAAATCAAATAGTCCACCTTTTTCTGACGCATCAGAAATTTGTGAAATAAATGATAACAATAATAAATGATTCATTGTTTAATAAATGAAATATCTGTAATAAAAAATTTAATTAAATAAACTAAAACACTTAGTTTTTTTAAAAAAACTAAGTTCTAAACGATATTTAACCTGTATAAGGATTAGCAAATAGCAATGATAATGCTACTACTAAACCATAAATAGTTAAAGATTCCATAAAGGCTAAACTAAGTAATAAAGTGCCTCTAATTTTACCTTCGACTTCTGGTTGTCTGGCAATACCTTCTACGGCATTTGCTGCTGCACTACCTTGTCCAATACCCGGTCCAATAGCAGCTAAACCAACAGCTAAACCAGCAGCTATAACGGAAGCTGCAGAAATAATAGAATCCATAAGTATATTATTATTTTAAAATATAGACAATTAACATATTTCATTATAGTATTATATAACTATTTTTCAATATCTAAATGATTAATGATCACCATGACCTTCTAAAGCTTCTCCAATATATGCTGCGGATAAGGTAGAAAAAATAAGTGCCTGAATAGAACTAGCAAAAAGTCCTAATATCATTACAGGTAATGGTATTAATATAGGAACTAATAATGTAAATACAGATACAACTAGCTCATCAGCAAGTATATTACCAAATAACCTAAAACTTAATGATAGTGGTTTAGTAAAGTCTTCTAATATATTAATAGGTAATAACACTGGAGTTGGCTCAATATATCTTAAAAAATATCCTAACCCATTTTTATTTAAACCAGCATAAAAATATGATATAGATGTTAATAAAGCTAATGAAACAGTTGTATTGATATCATTTGTAGGAGCAGCCAGCTCTCCTTCTGGAAGTTGAATTAACTTCCAAGGAATTAAAGCTCCAGCCCAGTTACTACCTAATATAAATAAAAAAATAGTAGAAATATAAGGAACCCATGAGCGATACTCATGTTCTCCTATTTGATTTTTAGCAATATCTTGTAAGAATTCTAAAATAAATTCCATGAAATTTTGCCATTTTTCTGGTACTCTTTTTAAATTTCTTGTTCCTATAAAACTAATAGTTAATAAAACAGATATAACCATCCAGGATACAATAAATACTTGACCATGAATTTCATAGTTTCCAATTTTCCAATATAAATGCTTACCAACTTCTACGGCAGAACAATTAATTAGTGAAAAAAATCTGTGAATATTCTCTTTATACATATAAATTTTTCCATTAATGAATTAAAGTCTATAATTCTAAATTTGTGATAAGTAAATAATTAAAATTATATTTTTTATATACTCATCTAATTATTATATATCATTTTAGAAACTTCTTGAGTGAAATTATCTGATTTGCGCTGTAAACCTTCACCTAATATAAATCTTTGGAAACGCCTTATTTTTATATTTTCTCCCATTAATACTATTTTTTTCTTAATTAGTTCTTCAACAGATATACTCTGGTCCTTTATAAAAACCTGATCCATTAGGCATAACTCTTTTAATCTTTTCTCTATTCGTCCTATAATAATTTGTTTTTTTATTTCTTCAGGTTTTTTTGCTATATCATCTTTCTCTTTTTCTATATTAGTCTCTTGAAGAATAATACGCTCAGGAATGTCACTCATTGATACATATTCTACTGATTGAGATGCTGCTAGTTGCATTGAAATATCATGAGCAAGATCATGAAAATCATCACTACGAGCAACAAAATCTGTTTCACAATTTAATTCTACTAAAACACCTACACGTGAACCAGCATGAATATAACTTGCAATTAATCCCTCTGTAGTAACTCTTGATGATTTCTTATGTGCTGAGGCTAATCCTTTTTTACGTAAAGCCTCTATAGCCAAATCAACTTTACCTTCAGATGCCTGTAATGCTTTTTTACAATCCATCATACCTGCACCTGTTTTACTACGCAATTCTTTAATACTTTCAACAGAAATTTCATTTGACATTTTTTATTCTCACTAAAAATTAATAATAAATATAAAAATATTAAAGATTTCTTCCATCTAAAATAGCATCAGCTACTTTACTAATAATTAACTTAATTGATCTAATTGCATCATCATTAGAAGGAATAGGCACATCAACAATTTCAGGATTACAATTTGTATCTAACATGCAAACTGTTGGTATACCTAATTTAATACACTCTTGAATAGCAGTAGTTTCTTTTTTTTGATCTACAATAATTACTAAATCTGGAAGCCTTTTCATATCTTTAATACCATTTAAATGTTTACGTAATTTTTCTAATTCTTTACGCATTAAAGCTGCTTCTTTTTTAGGTAAAATATCAATAGAACCAGATTTATCTTTTTCTTCTAAAATCTTTAATCTATCTACTCTAGCTTTAATAGTTACCCAATTTGTTAGCATACCACCTAACCATCTTTGATTAACATAATAACAATTAGCACGATTAGCTTCTCTAGCAATTATACCTGCTGCTTGACGTTTTGTACCCAAAAATAAAAACGTTTTACCAGCCTGAGATTCACGTTTAATTAATTCACATGCATCTGTTAATAATTGAGATGTTTGAACTAAATCTATTATATGAATACCATTTTTTTCAGTATAAATAAAAGGAAACATTTTAGGATTCCATCTTTTAGATTGATGACCAAAATGTACACCTGCTTCCAATAATTCTTCTAAAGATACAATAGACATAATTTAATATTTTTAATTTTTTCTACGATATAACTGTTAACTTAATAAAAAATATAATTTTTATTCTGAATATAATAACATAAAAAAATATATAGTACTAGATTAAATATTTAAAGAGATAAAAACTTAGTAATTAATTGATTGACGATTTTGTATATTTCTATCATCAACAATAATATCATCAAAATTATTAATAAAGGATGAACTTAAGTCATCATTACTTTTATTAGTATGATGGCCTATATTTTGATTTTTGATTATTTTATTATATATATCATTATTCTTAATAGAATTGTTATACATATTAAAACCAGTACCAGCTGGAATTAAACGACCAATAATAACATTCTCTTTCAATCCTCTTAACCAATCTAATTTACCAGAAATAGCTGCATCTGTTAAAACTTTAGTTGTTTCTTGAAAGCTAGCTGCAGATATAAAGCTATCTGTATTTAAAGATGCTTTGGTAATACCCAATAAAATTGGCTGATACAAAGCAGGATTTTTATTAATTATTGATAAAGATTTATTAATAGATTCAATCTTTTGTAAATCAACGATTTCTCCTGGTAAATAATCACTATCACCACCATTTTCCACTTTAACTTTTGAAGTCATTTGTTTAACAATAATTTCTATATGTTTATCTGCTATATCAACTCCTTGAGATTGATAAACTATTTGAATTTCTTTAATCAGTAACAATTGAATCTCAATAATACTTAAACGAGTTGCATTTATAATACTTAAACCCTGATTGCGATAAAAAAGAAATTTTGTTTCTAGTAACATATGTGGATTGAAAAATTTATCTATTTTTTTACGAGCTTCTAAAATTTCTTCTATCCGAGGCAGACCTTGAACAATATCTCCTGTTTTAAACTTTTCAAAAATAAGTGTAGCAATATTTTCACCTCTTTTAATTAAATTATTATTATCCATATGTAAAAATGATCCAGAGGAAATTAAATAAGGCTGACCTATTCTTATTACAATTTCATTTTTTGTTAATTCAATAACTTGGCCAGAGCAATTAACAAATAAGTTTGTTGCAATACAATCTCCTGAGTGCACCCAATCATATAATTTTACTTTTGCATTTTGATTGTTATTTATATAAAAAGTTTTTATATCTAGCTTACTAACAATAAGAATTCGACTTGTAGATGTTTTAGTTTTTTGGATATACTTAATATATCCTTCTAACTTAGAAAATATATCGGTTTGAGCAATAATTGAATTGGATGTAATATAATCATTATTTTTTACTAAAATATTAACTTTTTTATAAAAATCTTCATTATTACTAAAATCATTATCTCGTATATATAATATATCAGCTGTTATAAATTTTAAATAATAATATTGTCTATCTAAATTTAATTTTTTATTATTGAAAGGTTCTAATTGCATATAACACTTCAAATTGCTAGAACTTTTTGGTAGTTGAAGCATTAAATGAATACTGACTAAATTAACACCTAAAATGGATTTAACCCTTTCACCATCATTAAAATCTGTTCTTCGTATTAGTTTTAAATTAACTATATGTTTATTAAAAGAGTTATCTGAATATTTAAAAATCAAGTTTTTCTTAGGAACTGAATATATTATTACAGGACGTAACAATATATAGTTTTTATCTAAAACTTGCATATGTTCCCAATAAGATAATTTATTTGTTTTAATTAAATTAAATAAGATTTCACTTGGTCTCAAAAAACCTCTAGATTTTTTATTATATTTAATATTAAAATTTTTATCTAATAAATATAATGTACCTGGCTTAATAACAATTTCTCTAACAATACCTTCTTTTTCAAGAATTTCTATAATACCCGAATTATTGGCAAAAACATTTTGTATAATTTCCGTTCCAATTTCAACAAATTGACCATGTTGGACCAATAATAAAGAAGCGTCCTTATTAATAATATGTGTCTCTTCTGAAATCCAAAGAATATAACCAGAACCGTTGATTTCATAGATGTTTTTACTATTATCTTCATGTAAAACTCTATTAACTGACACATCTAAATATTTAATTATTCCTCCTGTTTTGGTTTTATAAACATCAGATATTAAATCTGATATAATTTGATTATTTATAAGTTTTTTATTAGGTTCACACTTAATAAAAAATTTTTCTTTATTATTTATTTCTAAAAAATACTTTTTATAATCTTGATGTGAATAAACAGAAACTAGAAAATTCGTATATAATTTAGAAGAAGTAACTAATAATAATTTATTGGATATCATTAAATTATTATCTTTAATTAAATAAATACGTCCACTAGATTTGCTTAACAACTCTGTTCTTGCTAACAAACTATTTTTTGAAATTTTGTCATTCTCATAAACTAATAGCTTAGTTTCTTTAGGTATATTATGTACTCTTCCAGATAAAATCCAAATAACTATATTATTTTTAACAACATTTTTTATATCATTTAGTAGTTTTTTATTTTTATTATAATAATTTGAGAAATGTATACTACCAGAGAAATCAGCTACTATAACTTTTTGAGCTTTTTCAGTAGCAAATTTATTAACAATATGATACTCTCCTATAATTTGACCTTTAGTAACACTCGATTGATTATTTGCCAATAATAACGATCCTTTAGATAAACTAACAAATTGAAAATCATTATCATTTTGAATTATTTTAACTTTAGAATCACTATTCACTATCATTGCATAATCACCATGACGAGTACGCGTTTTGGTTAAATTAAGATTTACATCATAATTTAATATACCATCAATAGGACTAATAATATTTTGAGATAACTCACCAGTAAAAACACCACCTGTATGAAAAGTTCTCATAGTTAATTGTGTACCTGGTTCACCAATAGATTGTGCAGCAATAATTCCAATAGCTTCACCTAAATCTACAATCTTACCATGTGCTAAATTCCATCCATAACATAGCTGACAAACAGATTTTATTGAAGCACAAGTTAAAGGAGAACGTACTAATATATTACGCATATTTAATGTTAAAATCTTATCTAATATTTGAGGATCAATACTTTGACCTGATTTAGCAATAATTAAATTAGATTTTGGATTAATAATATCTTCAGCTAATACCCTACCAAGAAGTGCCTGTTGAAACTTAATTAAAGTTTTTTGATTATCAATCATTTCCTCTAATAAAATTCCTTTAGTTGTTTTACAATCATACTCTCTGACAATAATATCTTGAGCAACATCTACTAATCTACGCGTTAAATAACCAGAGTCTGCTGTTCTTAATGCAGTATCAACCAAACCTTTCCTGGCACCATAAGAGGAAATAAAATAATCAGTAATGGTTAAACCTTCACGAAAATTACTTGATATAGGTAAATCAATAATTTGTCCTTGGGGATCTGACATAAGACCACGCATTCCAACTAATTGTCTTACTTGAGAAATATTAGCTCTGGCTCCTGAGAATGCCATCATATAAATAGAATTTAAAGGATCTGTATTTTTAAAATATTCAATTACCTCTGATTTTAAAGTTTCACTTGCATAGTTCCAAATATCAATAATCTTTTGAAATCTTTCAACAGCTGTAATATTACCACATCTATATTTATGATCAGTTATTGATATAGATTTGACAGTATCATACAATAACTTGCTTTTAGAAGGAGGTATACGTAAATCTTCTAAACTCAAAGAAATACCAGCTTTTGTTGCATAATAAAAACCTAAATCTTTTAATCTATCTACCATATTAGAGGCACGAGCAATGCCATAGTTTCTAAATGCCCAAGTAATTAATGTTTTTAACTCTGATTTATCGATTGTTTTATTAAAAAAATGAAAATTCGAAAAATTGTTATTCATCAGTCATTGATATCCTAATAAATATAAAATATATTTTAATATTAACTATGTAATGATTCATGTATAGCTTTATTAAATAAAATACGGCCAACAGTTGTACAAATATATGTAACTAAGATTTTATTATTAGAATCTAATTTAATAATTTTGTTATTATAATAAACAATTTGCTCACCATTAAAAAATATTTTTTTTTCAATTACTTTATTATCTTCTTCTTCTTTTAAAAAATCTAAAGATCCATCAAAACGAACCCAAATAAAAGTATGTAAATTAATTTTACTATTTTCATAAGCTAAAATAGCATCTTGTAAATTAGAAAAATAATGTTTATTTACTGTATTGCTAGGTGGATTTTGAGTTGTTAAATAATAACAACCTAATACCATATCCTGACTAGGCATAATAATTGGATGTCCAGTAGCTGGTGATAAAAAATTATTAGGAGCTAACATAAGTAATCTTGCCTCTGCTTGTGCTTCTAATGATAATGGTATATGTACAGCCATTTGATCACCATCAAAATCAGCATTAAAAGCAGGACAAACTAGAGGATGTAATCTAATTGCTCTTCCTTCAACTAAAATAGGTTCAAATGCCTGTATACCCAATCGATGTAAAGTGGGAGCTCTATTCAATAATACAGGATGTCCATGAATAACCTCTTCTAGAACTTCCCAAACTAATAAATCATTCTTTTGAATTAACTTTTTAGCAGCTTTTATATTGTTTACTAATCCCTGAATAATTAAGCGATTTATTACAAAAGGATGGAATAATTCTAATGCCATTTCCCTAGGTAGACCACATTGATTTAATTTTAGATTAGGACCAACAACTATAACAGAACGACCAGAATAGTCCACTCTTTTGCCCAATAAATTTTGTCTAAATCTCCCCTGTTTACCTTCTATAATATCTGATAAAGATTTTAATGGTCGATTATTGGCTCCTACGACAATTTTACCTCTACGTCCATTATCCATTAAAGCATCAACTGCCTCTTGAAGCATCCGTTTTTCATTTCTAACAATAATTTCTGGTGCTAATATAGCTTTTAACCTAGCTAAACGATTATTTCTATTAATAATTCTTCTATAAAATTCATTTAAATCTGCTGTAGCAAATCTTCCTCCATCCAGTTGTACCATAGGCCTTAAGTCTGGTGGAATAACCGGTATAACAAAAAAAATCATCCAAGCAAGTTGAGCTCCTGTTGATATAAAGTTTTCTAAGAGCCTTAATCTTTTCATTTTTTTATTAAACTTAGGTGTATTTTTTTTAAAAATTTTATTAGGTTTTAAAGACTCTTCTCTTAATATTTCTATTGTAGACTGTAAATTTATATCTTGTAGTAATTGGTAAATAGCTTCAGCACCTATACTTACCTCAATACCAAAAAGATTAGAAGACTGAGGATATAATTTATCTTCTAAAGCTCTCCATTCATAACCCTCTAATAACTGTTTGTAACTTAATTTTTGATAAGTTCCTGGATTAGTTACAATATAAGAATGAAAATAAACAATCTTTTCAACCTCTTTAATTGTTAAATCTAAAGCTAAAGCGATATAACTAGTACTACCTTTAAGATACCAAACATGAGTAACTGGAGCTGCTAACTCTATATAAGCCATTCTATGTCTTCTGACTTTAGACTCTGTTATCTCAACACCACACCTTTCACAAACAATACCTTTATATCTAAATCTTTTATATTTACCACAATAACATTCCCAATCTTTGACAGGTCCAAAAATTCTTTCGCAAAATAGACCATCCATTTCAGGCTTTAAAGTTCTATAATTAATTGTTTCTGGTTTAGTAACCTCACCAACAATTTGACCATTAGGTAAAGTTCTTTCACCCCAAGAACGTATTTTTTCAGGAGAGGCTAAACTAATTTTTACATAATCAAATTGATTCTCTAACTTTACCATAAGTTTCACTATACATTAGTATTCAATATTTATAAGTTATCTAGATCAAAAAAATCATTAGTGATACCTAATTCATTGTCATTATATTTAGCAACACTATTTTGATTCTTAACTATTTTTTTATCATGCATTTCTAGTTTATGCACTGCTATATCTAAACCTAAGGATTGTAACTCACGCATTAAAACCTTAAATGATTCGGGAGTACCTGGCTTAGGTATAGGCTTACCTTTTACAATGGCATTTAAAGCCTCATTTCTGCCCTGCATATCATCAGATTTAACTGTTAATAACTCCTGTAAAGTATATGCAGCACCAAATGCTTCTAATGCCCAAACTTCCATTTCACCTAATCTTTGACCTCCATGTTGAGCTCTACCACCTAAAGGTTGTTGAGTGACCAATGAGTAAGGACCAGTTGACCTTGCATGAATCTTATCATCTACTAAATGTACTAATTTTAGTATATATGCTATACCTACTGTAATTGGATTATCGAAAGGTTCGCCTGTTCTTCCATCAAATAAAATTACTTTACCAGGATAATTATGATTAAAAATCCAAGGCTTATTACTAATTAGACTTGCTTGTTTTAATTTATGATTTACTAATGACCTTGATGCTTCTTGACCATACATTTCATCAAAAGGCATTACTTTAAACCTTTTAGATAAATAGTAACCAGCTAAACCTAATAAACACTCAAAAAGTTGACCGACATTCATTCTTGATGGAACACCTAAAGGATTAAGAATAATATCTACAGAATTACCATCAGGTAAAAATGGCATATCTTGTTGTGGCAAAATTTTAGAAATAATACCTTTATTCCCATGACGACCTGCCATTTTATCACCTACTTGAATTTTTCTTTTTTGTGCAACATATATACGTATAATTAAATTAGTTCCTGGAGGTAATTCATCACCCTTTTGACGTTTAAAGACTTTAACATTAACTACTCTTCCTTTAGCTGCATTAGGTAATCTTAAAGATGAATCTTTTACATCACGTGCTTTTTCACCAAATATAGCACGTAACAATTTACCCTCTGGTAACTGATCTGATTCTCCTTTTGGTGTAACCTTTCCAACTAATATATCACCTGCATCTACCCAAGAACCAACTGAAATAATACCATTCTTATCTAGTAAACGAATAGAAGACTCTCCCACGTTTGGCACATCTCTAGTAATTTCTTCAGATCCTAATTTAGTCTGTCTACACTCTACTTCATATCTCTCAATATGAATAGAAGTATATAAATCATTGTAAACTAAATTTTCATTAATCAAAAAAGCATCTTCATAGTTATAACCCTCCCAAGGCATATATGCGACTATAATATTTCTACCTAAAGCTATTTCACCTGTATCTGTTGATGCACCATCTGCGATAATTTGACCTTTTAAGATTCTTTCACCCGGCCATACGATTGGACGTTGATTAATACAAGTATCTTGATTAGAACGATAATATTTTTTTAGGCGATAATGAATAGTTTTACCAGTTATATCTTGAATACCAATTTTTGTTCCAGAAACATAACTAACCAAACCAATAGTTCTGCTACTAATAATCATACCAGAGTCTCTAGCAATTTTTATTTCTAAACCAGTTCCAACAATTGGTTTTTCTGGATATAATAATGGAACTGCTTGCCGTTGCATATTAGAACCCATTAAAGCTCTATTTGCATCATCATGTTCTAAAAAAGGAATAAGCGAAGTTGCTGCAGAAATAACTTGTATTGGAGAAACTGCAATATAGTCAACTTGACTTTTAAGAGAAGTAGTAAATTCTTGCCTATATCTTATTGGAATATGATTATTTTTAATACAGTTATTATGATCAACTAATATATCTGGTGGAGCTATCTTAAACTCATCTTCTTCATCAGCTGTAATATAAAAAGGTTTATTTTGATATAAAATTTGTCCTTGCTCTACTCTATAACACGGTGTTTCAATAAAACCATATTTATTGACTTTAGCATATACACTTAAAGAACCAATTAATCCAGCATTTGGTCCCTCAGGCGTTTCAATAGGACAAATACGTCCATAATGACTAGGATGTAAATCTCTTACTGCAAAACCGGCTCTATCCTTATTTAAACCTCCAGGACCTAATGCACTAATACGTCTCTTATGAGTCAATTCAGATAATGGGTTTGTTTGATCCATGAATTGAGATAATTGACTGGAGCCAAAAAATTCACGAATAGATGCTATTAGAGGTTTAGGATTAACTAAATTTGATAAACTAAGGGAATCTAAATCACATATCATCATGCGTTCACGAATAATTCTTTCTAAACGATTTAGCCCTATACGCATTTGATTTTGTAATAATTCTCCTACAGAACGTACTCTCCTATTCCCTAAATGATCTATATCATCAAAAGTACCTATATTTTGTTCTTTTATATTAATCAAATAATCAATTGATAATAAAATATCTTGAGGAGATAAAACCCTAAAATTATGAGGTGTTTTTAAATTTAATTTTTTATTTATTTTGTGTCTACCAACTTCACCTAAATCATAACGTTTAGGATCAAAAAAACGAGAATAAAGCATTTGCTTTGCTGCATTAACTGTAGATAATTCATTAGGACGTAATTTATTACACACAATTAAAAGAGCTTCTTCCTCTGTTACTTCTTCTACAGAAGATTTACCTATCTCTTTTATTAATTCTTTGGTTTCATATAAATAAGATGCTTTAACTAAAAATATATATTTGCTTAATTTTATTTTGATTTCTTGATTTTGTAAACCAATTGCTTTTAAAAATATAAATGCATTAACTTTATAATTTTTATCTATTTTTACCCAAATTTGATTTTTAGTATCAATTTCAAATTTTAACCAAGAACCTCTATTAGAAATTAAACTTGCACTATATATTGGTTTATTATTTTTATCTAATTCTTTTTTATAATATATACCAGGGCTTCTTACTATTTGATTAATAATAACTCTTTCTACACCAGATATAATAAATGTTCCTCTATTAGTCATTAAAGGTAAATCACCAATAAAAACGAGTCTTTTTCTGTATTTTTTATAAATTTCCTGATTACTTATTGTTGATATATTATCAATATTATTACTTTTTTTTATTAGCTCAGTATCTTTTCTAGTTAATTTAGCAGGAACATAAATTTGAGCACTATAAGTTCTATCACGACTTTTAGCTTTACGTACACTATAGCGTGGAAATTTTAATTTATAATCTTTACCAAAAAATTGTAATTCCAATTTACTTGTTGGATCAGATATAACTGGAAAAGAATCTAAAATATCAACAAGACCCTCTAATAAAAAAAATTTAAAACTTTTTCTTTGTACTTCCGCAAGATCAGGAATTATAGATATAGAAATTTTTTTTTGTGGCATTAAAAACTCCAAATAGTCAGTACTAAAAATAAACTATAAACATACAAAAAAATTTTATTACTTATTATATGATTATTAATAAATTAAATATAGCATTTGTAAAACGAATCTTAATTCATTATATAGGAAGATATATTACTTAAAATTAAGATAGACTAAATTGTCTATTTTTTTATATATTAGTATATAATAGATGAACAATTAATTATCAAAAATTATTATTTTAAATGAGATTTTACAACTTGACATAATTTTGATTTTTTACGAGCAGCTTGATTTTTATGTAATATTCCTCGTTTAACCGCTTTATCTATTTCTCTATATACTACTGATAAATTATTTATATTAAAATTAAAACTATCAATATTAGTATTTTTTATATCAAGTAAACAATTTTTTATAGATTTTTTTATAGAAAATTTATACTTTCTATTACGCAGACGATTTCTTAACGTAATTTGGACTTTTTTAGCAGCAGATAAGTTTTTAGACATACATGATAGTACAATTACATAATTAAAATAAACATTTACTTCAAATTTCTTCGTACAATTATAACATTAGTATTTTAATATATACAATAGTATATAAAAAAATCTACTACTTGCTAATATATATATATATATGACATAATTTTGCAATGATAGAGTTAATATACAATCAAATATTTATACAATGGCAAAAAATAAAGGATCTAGAATCATAATTACATTAGAATGTGAATGTAAAAACTTAGCTCAAACAAACGATAACAAGAGAAAAAAAGGTGTTTTTCGTTATACTAGTTCTAAAAATAGAAGAAATACACCAAATAGATTAGAAGTTAATAAATTTTGTCCATACTGCAATAAACATTGTAAATTTAAAGAAATTAAATAATTATGAGTTTTATAAATAAAAAATATACATTAAATAAAAGACAAGAAACTTTAGACTATAAGGATATAGATTCACTGAAAAAATATATAAATGAACAAGGAAAAATTTTATCTAGACGTTTGACAGGTCTAAATACAAAAGAGCAAAAAAAAATAACAAAATATATTAAAAGAGCAAGAGTGTTAGCATTATTACCTTTTCTAAATAAAGATTAATCAATTATAAAAAATTTTTTACAACACATATTATAAAGAAAAGTTTTAAAATTATAAAGACTTTTCTTTAGGGTGTAATTCATAAGCATAAATAATATCTCCTTTTTCCCATTCATTATAATCACACATAATACCACACTCTTTATTTAAAACTACTTCTTCTATATCTTCTTTTAAATGCTTTAATGAAATTATATATCCCTCGTAAACAAGATCTTTATTTCTATAAATACAAATATATGATGATTTTTTTATTTTACCTTCTGTAACTAAACATCCAGCAGCTAAGCCCTTATTAATAAAAAATACTTCTTTAACAATTGCATTACCGATAAGAAGATGTTCGTACTCTATATCAATTAAATCTAACATATATGTTTTAATATAATCTAATAAATCATATATAATATTAAAAGTTTTTAATATTAAACTATTTTGTTTTACTGAATGATTAATATATAAAGAAATATCAAGACCAAAAGCAATTATTATAGAATTAGTAGCTAAAGCTAACTCTAAATCTGTATTAGAGATGTTACTGGCATCAGCAGATAATATATTAAACTGAACCTTACTTTGAGAAATTTTAGACAATGAGTTAATTATAGCTTCTAAAGAACCTTGAGTATCTGTTTTAATAATTAAATTTAATTTCTTTAAATTCTTTTCTCGATTGAAAGTTACTCTAGAATTTAATGATTTTAAACTATTATTTAATATTGTATTAGAATCATAATTAAAACTATTAATATATATTTTTGCTTCTTTTTCAGTACTAACCACTTGAAATGATATACCAGATTCTGGTGAAGAAGAAAAACCTAAAACTTTTACAATAGAAGAAGGTAATGCCTCATTTAATCTATTATTTTGAAAATCCTTTATGTTTTTAACCTTACCATAAATGTGACCAGCGACAATCCAGTCGCCAATTTTTAAACTTCCATTTTGAATAACAAGGTTAGCTATCAAACCCTGTTTTTTATTTAAATGTGATTCTAAAACTGTACCTTCAGCTAATCGATTAGGATTAGAAACAAATTTATTTAAATCTGAGATTAAACAAATATTTGATAAAAGTAAATCAATATTAATATTCTCTAATGCACTCACTTCTACAAAAACAGCATCTCCTCCTAAATCTTGACTAATAATATTATAAGCCATTAAATTTTCTTTAATTTTAGAAATATTTATATTCTTTTTATCTATTTTATTAATAACTACAATATAAAGTAAGTCCATTTCTAAAATATATTTTATAGATTCAATAGTTTGAGGTTTTAGGCCATCATCAGCAGCAACAACTAATAAAGCAATATCTGTTATTTTAGAACCTCGAAAGCGCATTGAAGAAAAAGCTTCATGACCAGGAGTATCTATAAAAACTAATTTATATAAATCATTATTATATAAATGGTCTATTTCATAACCATTAATATTCTGTGTAATACCTCCAAATTCTTGACTAGTAAACTGAGTATTTAAAATAGCATCAAATAATGTTGTTTTACCATGATCTACATGACCTAAAATAGTAATAAGAGGAGGTCTTTTAATAAGACTATCATTGTAATCAATTTTTTCTGAAGATTTTACACTACTAATACAAGGATTTACTATATTAAAGTCATACTTTTTTGCAATCTCTATTGATATATCAATATCAATCAAATCATTAATAGTCACAGAAATACCTTGTAAAAATAAATCTGTAATAATTTTAGCCTCTGAAATATTTAATTGATTTGATAACTCTTGAACTGTTAAAGGTCTACTTATTATAATATCTTTATCTACTCTAGAAGAATCTGAGTTATTAATTGTATTATTTTGATTAGCATTAAATTTCTTATTTTTCTTTTTGTACTTCGTAATTTTATGTGAATTTAATACAGAAGATGATTGATTAAAAAATAATTCTTCATTTTCTAAAATTTCTTGCTTTTTATATTTCTTTGAAGTTCTTACTTTACTTTTTTTTATCTCTACATTATCTTGACTCACCAAATTATTTTTATATCTTTTATCAAACTTATTATTACCTATATCATTATTTAAAATAGATTTATTTATTTTGTTAGATATAATTAAATTGGTTGGCTGAGAATTAAATGTATAATTATTAGAATTATTTTTAAAATTCGTAATTAATTTGGGACTATTTAAATATAAGATTTTATCTGAGTATATATTTTGAACCATAGTATAAAAATAAATATAAGTTTTACAAAGTGACTTTAAAGTAATTTAATACACATATAATTATACAATAATATAATTATTGTATAAATTAATCGTATAATTAAAATCAATAAGGATAATTTATATGCCTAGACTACAAAAAAATGATAATTTTATAGATAAAACATTCACTGTTTTAGCAGACATTATTCTCAAAATACTACCAACAAGTAAAGAAGAAAAACAAGCTTTTTATTATTATAGAGATGGCATGTCGGCTCAGTCTGAAGGTGAATATGCAGAAGCCTTGGAATATTATTATGAAGCATTACTTTTAGAAGAAGATCCATATGATAGATCGTATATATTGTATAATATTGGTTTAATTTATGCAAGTAATGGTGAACACATTAAAGCTTTAGAATATTATCATCAGGCTTTAGAATTAAATTCTAAATTAGCACAAGCATTAAATAATATAGCTGTAATATATCATTATCAAGCTACTAAGGCTGCTAATCAAAAGAACTTTAATGTATCGAAGTCTATGTTTGATAAAGCAGCTCAATACTGGGAGCAAGCAATATCTTTAGCTCCTAATAATTATATTGAAGCTCAAAATTGGTTAAAAACTACAGGAAGAATAAGCGCTAGTAATAAATGAATATGATATAATTAAATAAGTAATTTAGAATATATTAAATAAGAAATATTATCAATTGATTATATCTTAATTCATTCAATCAAATTAATAAATAAAATGGTTACATCAACAGAAAAAGGATCAGTTATACAAATTATTGGACCTGTATTAGATATAGAATTCCCAAATGGAAAATTACCTAAAGTATTTAATGCTTTAAAATTACAAGGACCAGATGGTATAATCACATGTGAGGTACAACAACTATTAGGAGATAATAAAGTTAGAGCTGTTGCTATGAGTTCAACAGAAGGTTTAAAAAGAGGAACTGAAGTAAATGATACAGGTAATCCTATTTCTGTACCAGTAGGTATTCCAACATTAGGAAGAATTTTTAATGTTTTAGGCGAGGCTATAGATGAATTAGGAGATGTAAAGTCTTCAGAATCATTACCTATACACAGACAAGCACCTTCTTTCACTCAATTAGAAACTCAGCCTTCTATTTTTGAAACAGGTATTAAAGTTGTTGATTTATTAGCACCTTACAGAAGAGGTGGTAAAATTGGTTTATTCGGAGGAGCTGGTGTAGGTAAAACAGTATTAATTATGGAATTAATTAATAATATAGCAAAAGCACATGGTGGTGTTTCTGTATTTGGAGGTGTTGGAGAAAGAACTAGAGAAGGAAATGATTTATATGAAGAAATGAAAGAATCAAAAGTAATTAATGCAGAGAAATTAGTTGATTCTAAAGTAGCTTTAGTATATGGTCAAATGAATGAACCACCGGGTGCAAGAATGCGCGTAGGCTTAACTGCACTAACTATGGCAGAATATTTTAGAGATATTAATAAACAAGATGTATTACTTTTTATTGATAATATTTTTAGATTTGTTCAAGCAGGATCAGAGGTATCAGCACTATTAGGTAGAATGCCTTCTGCAGTAGGATACCAACCCACTCTTGCAACAGAGATGGGAGCATTACAAGAAAGAATAACTTCAACAACAGATGGATCTATCACATCAATTCAAGCTGTTTATGTGCCAGCGGATGATTTAACTGATCCTGCACCAGCTACTACATTCGCTCATTTAGACGCAACAACTGTTTTGTCTAGAAATTTAGCAGCTAAAGGTATTTATCCAGCAGTAGATCCATTAGGATCAACGTCAACAATGCTTCAACCAGATATAGTAGGATTAGAGCATTACTCAACTGCACAACAAATTAAATCTACACTACAAAGATATAAAGAATTACAAGATATTATTGCTATTTTAGGTTTAGATGAATTATCTGAAGAAGATAGATTAACTGTAGCAAGAGCAAGAAAAATAGAAAGATTTTTATCACAACCATTTTTCGTTGCTGAAGTGTTTACAGGTTCTCCAGGTAAATATGTATCTTTAGAAGAATCGATAAAAGGTTTCCAAATGATCTTACAAGGTAAATTAGATGACTTACCAGAACAAGCTTTTTATTTAGTTGGAAATATAGAGGAAGCTATTAATAAGGCGGAAACATTAAAATAAATAATTTATTAATTTAACTATGACTTTACAAATACGTGTTATTGCACCAGATAAAGTTGTTTGGAACGCAAATGCAGAAGAAGTAATTTTACCAAGTAGCACAGGACAACTAGGGATTTTGTCGGAACATATACCTTTATTAACTGCACTTGATATAGGTGTAATGAGAGTAAGAATAAAAAAAGAATGGCAACCAATTATATTATTAGGTGGATTTGCAGAAGTAGACAATAATAATATTACTATATTAGTTAATGGAGCAGAAACAATAGAGGAAATAAATCTAGAAGATGCAGTAAACAAACTAGAAGAAGCAACTAATATATTAGCAACAGCAAAGACGAATAAAGAAAAAATTGAGGCTACTCAAAATTTACGTAAGGCTAAAGCTAAAGTTCAAGCTGCAAATGTATTAAGTAATTCATAAAAAAATAGAAAACTATTATATAAATTATAGTTTTCTATTTTTTATTGTATAAACTTTAACTTAAACCAGAACAAATATAATCAAAATATAAACCCATTTCCTTACCTGCATCTGATCCAATTAAAGAAGATGTTACTTCTTTCATAGCTTGTATTGCCTGTATTGTTGCTCCAATAGGTACACCTAAAGAATTGTAAGTTTCTTTCAGTCCATTTAATACTCTTTCATCTAAAATAGATGGATCACCAGCTAACATACCATAAGTTGCATATCGTAAATAGTAATCCAAATCTCTTATACAAGCAGCATATCTTCTTGTAGTATACATATTACCACCAGGTCTTGTAATATCAGAATAAAGTAAGGCTTTAGCAACAGACTCTTTGATGATAGTTGCAGCATTAGCAGCAATAGTTGCTGCAGCACGTACTCTTAATTCACCAGTTTGAAAATAACCTCTTAACTTCTCTAAAGAATTATCATCTAAATACTTTCCTTGAACATCTGCTGTATTAATTACAGAAGTAATAGCATCTTGCATAATTTTTGTTTCCTTAATAAATTTATATTTATTTCTATATTAAATAAGCTTATTAACTAAAATAATATAATTTAATCAGCATAAAATACTTATTGCATAGCTCCTAATGTATAGTCAAAATAAAAACCTGCTTCTGCAGAATCTTCACCAGACAAAAGAGAGCAGGCTATATTTTTCATACAACGTACACCTTCTGCTACTCCAGATATTGGTGTACCTAAAGAATTATACATCTCCTTAACACCAACTAAACCTATTTCTTCTATTGGTGTAACGTCACCTGCAACAATACCATATGTAACTAATCGTAAATAATAATCCAAATCACGTAGACAAGTTGCAGTCATTTCTTCACCATAGGCATTACCACCTGGTGATACTACATCTGTTCGCTTTTGGAATAATTGTTGCCCACCCTGTTTAACAATAAGCTCACGGTTATCAGTTAAAATTTGTGCAATTCTTAAACGTCTTTGACCAGATAACACAAAACTTTTGATTCTATCTAATTCACCTGGACTCAAGTATCTTGCTTCTGCATCTGCATTAACAATTGACTTTGTAACAATACTCATTAATAAAACTCCTAAAAAATTTTGGTCTTTACAGGATTAAGATCTTTTATTTATATTTTTACTGCATACTATATCTTATTTTTCTATATAAAAAAATAATAGTATTTGAATAAATTATAAATAATATTTAAATTATATCTTTTACATAATACTCGAAATACCCTCTTTTATTACACTTATAAATATTTTCATTAGAAAAAGTACTAAAACAAGAAAGTTACAATCCAATGAATTTATTTATATTACACTTTGTTATTAATTAAGATGATTTAAAACTTGGAATAACAATATTTTTATTTTGTTTAGTAAAAGTATTATATAATTTTTCTGTATTTGGGAAATTAGCAGCAGGTAATGTTGGAAAGCGACGATAAGGAACTGTATTACAACCAAATACTGTAGAATATTCTATACTATTTACTAAAATAGAAATAAAGCAAATAATACCCTGAGATGCTAAAATTTGATTATAATATCTAATTTCAGCTTGATTATTAGGGGCTCTACCTAAGAAATGCTTTGTACCTAATTCAATAACTTTAGTATTAGGATATGGATTATAGAATTCTTTTCTATATAAATGCGAAAAGCCTATTTTTTCAACTAACTGTTGTACATTTAATTCTTTAGCTAAGAACGCTTTCTCTAAATTATAAAACTCATTACCTATACTAAAACTATTTAAATCACGTTCAAATAACTGTCTATATATAGATTTTATTATTGTTTTTCTATCCTCTATATTCGTATTATCTGTTATTTTAAAAATTTGTTTTTGTGATCTAATAATATCTACTCCCTGCTTAATTTTTTGTTGAATACTATAAAAACTACGATTATCTTGAATATCTGTTAATTGAATAAAATTATCTTTAGAAATATTTAAATTATTAATAATTATATCCGTATTATTTTTCTTTATTTTTGTAAATAAGTTTCTAGATGATACAGTAAAAGCTGTGATATATCTTTCATATGGCACAGTATTGTCACCAAAACACTCTACATATTCTGAGCTATCTAACATAGAATCAATCATAGAATAGTAACTTTGTTTATAAGTTATATCAAAATACTGATTAATTTCTTGTCTACCATATGTAGGTCTACCAATTACCTTATTATGTATATATTCAATAGATTTACAAATATATAAGGGTTCCCAATATAGAGAACGAAAAACAGAAGATTTTAAAACGACACGCACAAAATCACGCACTGAAATAACTTTATTTTTTAATTGATTTTCTATTTTAAGAAAATTAGATAACTCTTCCTTATATAACAATCGACCTATAATTCTTATATATATAGCATTAATAATTACACTGATACTATTGCCTTCTAAGTTATTTTCTATGACATTAAAAATTTTAGGACCAAAAGGTACTACGTTTAATTTTCTGACCGATGGATTACTAATTTGACTATATATACCTGGACCTCGTCTTGGTAATATACGACGAGTATCTTTACCAACTACAGCTGATTTAGATCTTAAATTTACCAAATTATTAGGAAATATAGCTCCAAACTGAATAGCTAATGGATCATTCCCAATACCATAAGGATGCTGATCAGGCAGACTTGTTTTATAGTCGCTAAATAAAGTAATAAATTCTGGTATTTTTCTAAAAACAGCACTATAATTAAATAATCTTAATTGGGGTCCCCAATTTCTAGATTCTTGAGCCTCTTCTCCTAATCCACGAAAATAAGGAACAGTTTCCTCTCCAAAGTAATCAGCATATTCTTGTGAATTCATTAAACTATTAATTAATGTATTTAAGCCTGTTTTAGATAAAATAGAAAAATATAATTGAAATTCTTCAATCGAACTAGGACCTCTACCCAATATATGCTTAAAAGTTAACTCAACTACTCTACTGTTTACAAAAGTTTCATAAAATTCTTTTCTATATACAGAAGATTGAGCTAATGATCTTACAAACTCTTTAATGGATAATTGTCCAGTTTTGACTTGAGACTCTAAATTTATAAAGTTTAAATTATATGCTTTAGATATATCTCTTTCAAAAACCTGCCTATAACAAGCTTTAATTACTATATTTTTTTCATTTGAAGATAAACTACTCTTCATAACAAACTTCTGTATAGATAATCCAGCATTTTTATAAATTTGCGGTAGCCTTAAACCTTGAACATCATTAGAAAATCTTTTACGCAATTTATCACTTAAGCTTGGTGACTCAAACTCAGAAATAACAACATTAAAATATTGTTGTACTAAATCTTGAGCTTCAATATCAGATTCAAAAATACTAAGAGCCAATTTACGCATTTCACGTAAAGCTACAATGGCTGCTGCACTAGAACAGGCATTATCTATGAGTTCTCGTAGACCACGTATATTAACTGATAATATATTAGTATCTCCAGTGATAATAGCATATGTTAAATATCTTAAAAACCAATCAAGATCTCGTAAAGATTTTTTCATTCTAATAGAACCATAACGTACTACGTTAATAGGTTTAAAACCAGGAGGTAAAGAATCATTTGAATTAAACCAAGAGTTTGATAAATTTTCGAAAATATTATTTGATGCATTGCCTAATAAATCTTGCTCATTATTCATTCCATTAGTATTACTAATATCTAAAAATGAAGCCTGAGGTTTTTCAAGAAAAGAGATAGCTGAACCTCCTACAAAAATTTTATCGGCTGCTTTAGAAACTAAAAAATTAGCATTTTTAGCTAAGGTTTCAGCTACTTCTAAGCGTTTATTACCTGAATTTAAAAAAGATACTAATTGATTTAATTCTCCTAATTGTAAAAAACGATCTTGCTGTTCTGCTTGATTAATACTTGATAATGACACAGTCGTATATAATTTTGGTAAAACTGAAGGACTACCACTACTTACTTTAACAATCATATAAAAATATATCCTTACTATAAAGATATCTAAAAATAAATTTACTTTATCAAAAATATTAAGACATCTAGAATTTAATAAATTATCAATTATGATAAATGAAATTAATATTATAATATATTTAAATAATTAAACTACCTTGAATAAGGTTAGATTTTGTAATACTTATAAATCGTAAATCTTAAATACATTTACAAAAATCATGATAAAAAAAATATACACTAAAAACCAATCAGATAATATGTCTCTTATAGAACACTTAGAAGAACTCAGGTCAAGACTCTTTTCTGCTTTTATTATTTTTTGTATAATTACTATTTTTTGCTTAATATATATTAAGGATATATCTTTTTTATTGGAACAACCAGCATCAGGAATAAAATTTTTACAATTAGCACCTGGAGAGTATATTTTTGTTTCAATAAAGATAGCCATATATACAGCCTTTATTTTTAGTAGTCCTTTTATTATATATCAAATAATTAAATTTATTTTACCTGGTTTAACAACTAAAGAAGCATTATACATTATTCCAACTTTAATAGCATCCATTATTTTATTTTTTATTGGTATTACATTTGCATATACTATATTAATTCCAGCTGCTTTACATTTTTTAATTAATTATGGTTCAGATATTGTAGAACCATTTTGGTCATTTGATGAATACTTTAATTTTATCTTAATATTATTATTTAGTACAGGCTTAGCTTTCCAAATTCCTATAATTCAAATTATATTAGGTTTGCTTAATATACTATCATCACAATATATGTTAGAATATTGGAAATACATAGTCTTTTTATCAACAATTCTGAGTGCAATTATTACACCTTCTACTGATCCAATAACTCAAATTTTTATGGTACTAGCTATTTTATCTTTATATTTTAGCGGCATTTTGATTTTAAAAACTTTAAATAAATAACGAAATTAGCTAGAAATACATGTTATATAATTAATAATAAATATAGAATGTTATTATAAATAAAAAATATTCAAAAAGTCCAAAAAAAGTAAAATATGAACAAAGATTATTTAAAAAAAATAATAATTATTATTTTTAGTACTATTAATATTATTTTAATTAATAGTTTTCATGCTTATGGATTTCCTATTTATGCTCAACAAGGATATGAAAATCCAAGAGAAGCTACAGGACGTATTGTATGCGCAAATTGTCACTTAGCACAAAAACCTGTAGATATTGAGGTACCTAAATCAATTTTACCAAACAGTATTTTTGAAATAAAAGTAAGTATCCCTTATGATAAAAATATTAAACAAATATCAGGCAATGGAAAAGAAGTAGGACTAAATACAGGTGCAGTAATGATATTACCAGAAGGATTTAAATTAGCACCTAAAAAACTATTATCAGAAGAATTAAAAGAAAAAACAAAAAATATTTATGCCCAACCATATAGTACATCACAACAAAATATTCTCGTTGTTGGACCTGTAACTGGACCAAAGAATCAAGAACTTGTTTTTCCAATTTTATCTCCTGATCCTATGGTATCTAAAAACATACATTTTCTTAAATATCCAATCTATATAGGAGCTAATAGAGGTAGAGGACAAATTTATCCTACGGGAGAAAAATCTAATAATAATATCATTAATGCTATATATGATGGTAAAATCATGAAAATAACAGAAATTGCAGATAGTAATGGAGGCTATAATATAGAAATATTAAGAAATAATGGAGAATCTTACATAGAAAAAATACCAAAAGGTTTACAATTAAAAGTACAAGAAGGAAGTATTATTAAGGCAAATGATAATTTAACTAATGATCCTAATGTGGGTGGTTTTGGACAAGATGAAACAGAAATAGTTTTACAAGACCCAAACAGAATTAAAGGAATGATTTTATTTTTTATAATAACAACATTAGCACAAATATTTTTTGTACTGAAAAAGAAACAGTGGGAAAAAGTACAAAGTGCAGAAATGAATTTTTAAACAATTGAATAAATAGTTATTATTAAAGTAATATTTTTAATGATAACTATTTATTCAATTATTAGTTTTTATTCATGAAAATTCAATAATTTTTTTACAGAGTCAACAATTTGTTGGGGGCGAACTATAGTTGCATTTTCTAATTGACCATTATAAGGAGTCGGAATATCCTGAGATGATAGTCTAATTATTGGAGAATCTAATAAATCAAAATAATTATCATTGATTTGTGCAATAATTTCTGCTCCTATACCCCCTGTTTTCATACATTCTTCAACTATTAATAATTTATTTGTTTTTGTTAAAGATAATACAATACTATTAATATCAATAGGTTTCAAAGAAATTAAGTCTAAAACTTCAGGATCAAAACCTTCTTGATTTAATACCTCTACTGCTTGCATTACGTGGTATCGCATTCTAGAATAAGTTAAAATTGTTATATCCTTACCTTCTTTTACTATTTCTGCTTTATCTAAAGGAAGAAAATATTCTTCACTAGGAATACTATCTTTTAAATTATATAAAAGAACATGTTCAAAAAAAATTACAGGATTATCATCTCTAATAGCTGACTTTAATAAACCTTTTGCATTATAAGGTGTAGAACAAGCAACCATCTTTAAACCAGGTATAGATTGAAAGTAGGATTCTAATCTTTGAGAATGCTCAGCACCTAATTGACGTCCCACACCACCAGGACCACGAATCACTAAAGGGATTTTAAAATTACCGCCAGATGTATATCTCAACATACCTGCATTATTTGATATTTGATTAAATGCTAATAATAAAAAACTCATATTCATACCTTCAACGATAGGTCTCAAACCTGTCATTGCTGACCCAATAGCCATACCCATAAAACTATTTTCTGCGATAGGTGTATCTAATATTCTTAAATCTCCATACTTTGCATGTAAATCCTTAGTTACTTTATAAGATCCACCATAATGCCCAACATCTTCCCCTAATACAAATACAGATGAATCTCGGAACATTTCTTCATCAGTAGCCTCTCTCAAAGCGTCAAATAAAAACATTTTATTCATAAAAAATTAAAAATATCACAACTATAAAATTTATTTATAATACTTCTTCAGCAAATAAGTAGCGTTTTAAATCTTCAATTTTAGGCTCAGGACTAGATAATGCAAAATCAACAGCTTTATCTATTTGATTCTTAACTTTTATATTAATATTATCTAAATCATCTTCTGTTGCTAAAGAATTATTCAAAATATACTTTCTTAAGTTTTTAATAGGATCTCTCACTAACCATGCATTTTTTTCCTGACGAGATCTTAATTCATCTGGATCAGCTAGTGAATGTCCTCTAAAACGATATGTTAAAGCTTCTATTAAAGTAGGACCATGACCTAGTCTAGCTTTATTTATAGCATCTACAGCAACCTTTCTAACTGCTAAAACATCCATGCCATCTACTTCAATACCTGGTAAGCCAAAAGCTTCCGCTTTCCTATAAATTTCAGGAGAAGATGTAGATCTATGGTGTGCCATACCAATGGCCCATTGATTGTTTTCAACAACAAAAATAATAGGTAATTTCCATAAAACAGCCATATTTAAACATTCAAAAAACTGACCATTATTAGTAGTACCATCTCCAAAGAAACAAACCGTAACACTTAAAGGATCATTGCTTTTTAAAACTTGTTTTTTATAAATACTTTGAAATGCAGCTCCCACTGCGATAGGTATACCTTCACCAATAAAAGCAAAACCTCCTAAAAAATTATGAATAGAAGAAAAAATATGCATAGATCCACCACGACCACGACTACATCCAGTTTCTTTACCAAATAGTTCTGCCATAACTAATTTTGCTGGAACACCCTTACTTAAAGCATGAACATGATCTCTATATGTACTACAAACATAATCTTTAGAGCTTAGTGCTTTAATGACACCTGTAGATACAGCTTCTTGACCATTATATAAATGTACAAACCCAAACATTTTCCCACGATAATACATTTGAGCACACATATCTTCAAAATAACGACCAAGTAGCATATCCTCATATAATAATAATGATATATTTTTATCAATATTACTATTATTCATTGAAGTATTTGGTAAAATTACTTTTTTTTTATTATACATATTTTATTACGACCTCCCAAAAATATATAAACAAATAACTTTTAAATTTCAATATTTTTTACATAAACTAAAGTAAAATATATATTAATTAAATATATATTATAATTACTGACGAATAAAATGAAAAGAATTTAATAAAATATTTTAGCTATATTAATGATATTATTTTTTCACGATTGAAACAACAAAATTTTTATTAATAATTAATAATAATATAATTATGATACTATCAGAAGATTTATTCTTATCCATAAAAGAAGATATTAATCAACTAAATATAAACTTAAAAAAGATGGTAGGATCTAAGCATCCTGTTCTATATGCAGCAGCTAAACACTTATTGCAACAAGGAGGAAAAAGGATTAGACCATCAATTATTTTACTAATTGCTAAAATAATTACAAAAAATAATATTATATTATCTGAACATAAACGACTGGCAGAAATTACTGAAATTATACATACAGCTAGCTTAATGCATGATGATGTGATAGATGATTGTGATACTAGAAGAGGACTAAATACAGTTCATAGTGTTTTTAGTACTAAAATTGCTATACTAGCAGGCGACTTTTTATTTGCACAATCATCATGGTACTTAGCTAATTTAAATAATTTAGAAGTTGTAAAAACTATTTCTAAAGTTATTATAGATTTTGCAGAAGGAGAAACAAGACAAGGAATAACTACTTTTGATGCATCAATATCAATAGATGATTATATAGACAAATCTTTTTATAAAACAGCAACTCTTATAGCATGCAGTTGTAAGGCTACAGTTATGCTAAGTAATTTAAATAAAGATATGGAAAATAATTTTTACTTATATGGTAAACACTTAGGTTTAGCTTTTCAAATTGTAGATGATATTTTAGATATAATCAGCGAAAAAAATAAATTAGGAAAACCAGCAGGATCTGACTTAAAAAATGGTAATTTTACAGCACCTGTAATTTTTGCATTACAAGAAAAACCTGAATTATATAAATTAATTAATCAAGAATTTCAAAATGATAATGATCTTAATAAAGCTATTAATATAATAAAAAATACAAAAGGTATACAAAAAGCTAAAGATTTAGCTGAAGAACATATTCAGCTAGCAATTGAAATTATTAGAGAAATGTTATCAATATATGATAATAACGAAAGTCTAATTTTAATTAGTGATTATGTATTAAATAGATTAAATTAATTCATACATAATCACATATAAATATAATATTTAATATTGTGTTTTTATATATTTCACGATAGAATTAAATGAATTTGCATCTATAATAGATAACTGTGCCAACATTTTACGATTTAAAGAGATATTTAATTGTTTTAAATAATAAATAAACTGACTATAGTTTATATTATGTATTCGTATTGCTGCATTAATACGTACAATCCATAAACGTCTATAATAACGTTTTTTAACTTTTCTACCTATATATGAATATTTAAGAGATTTAAATACTTGTTGTTTAGCTGTACGAAATAATTTTGAGTGAGAACCTTTAAAACCTTTTGCCAACTTTAATATTTTTTTTCTTCTTTTACGAGCAACATTTCCTCTTTTTACACGCGTCATAGTCTTAAAAAATTACAATTAATAAATATTAGTTTATTTAATCTTAATATTATTTATATATAAGGTAAACTATTTTTCAAATTTAATTTATCCCCAATACAAATAACACAATTGGTTTTTAATTGACGTTTACGTTTACTTGTTTTTTTTTCTAACAAATGGCTAAGTGAAGCTTTATGACGTATTAATTTATTATTCGATGTCACTTTAAAACGCTTTTTTATAGATTTTACTGTTTTTAATTTATACATAATATAATTTTAATAAAAAAATAGACATAAATATAACCTTAATCAATTAAAAAATTATGCTTTATTTATAGAGAATCGTTTTCTTAGGTTATTCATAGAACTTAACAATAACATTAACATGATTTTAATTAAATTTGAATTTAATTCTTGAAAAATTTTCATATTTAAATTAAAAGCAATATTTGCTTCTGAAATAATTTGATTAATTTGTAAATCAGATAATGGTATATTATTTAATGAATCACGATATATTTTCTTAAAAGCCATCTCATCTGGAATACTATCAAAATCATAGAATGCTGTACCTAAATTATTTTGTAATTGCATAGCATTTTTAGCAATTTTTTTTAATATTTGACCACCAGATAAATCACCAATATAACGTGTATATGCATGAGCAATTAATAGTTCTGGTTGGTTAGCACCTATATTATGTATTCTATCAACATAAACTTGAGTAGCTAATGAAGGTTTAATTTGGTTTTCCCAATCAAGACCATAATAATATGTTAAATCATTAATTAAACTTTTTTTACGAAATAATTCTGGAAAATAAATAAAATTAACTGCTACATGATCCTTATTTTTTTCTATTTCTTCCTCTATAGCAACATAAATAAAAAATAAACTAGCTACTAATTGTCTATAAGATTTTTTATCAACTACACCACCTAGAAAAGATTTTACGAAGCTAACATTCTCAGCCATACTATGAGATTTGGTTGTTCCTTCACGTAGCTGTTGAGCTAAATTAGTAGTCATAATAATTCCTTATTAATTTAATATGTCATATATTATATACAGTACTTCACAAAGTATTAGTACTTTAATAAATAAAATAAACCTTTATTATATTTAATTATATTAAATATTTTAAATAAATATATAGATAAGTATTTATAAAGAACTAAAATAATCTTTGGACTTTATAGGATTACTGATAATAGTAGCTTGTCCAGGGTGCCAATTGGCAGGACATACTTCATCTGGATTTTTTTGTACATATTGAATTGCCTGTAAAACTCGTATAGTTTCATCGACACTTCTGCCTACATCTAAATTATTAATTAAGCAATGCTGTATTACACCATTAGGATCAATAATAAATAAACCTCTTAATGCTTTACCTTCATCAGTTAAAATATTATAAGATGAACTGATATATTTATTTAAATCTGATACTAATGGATATCGTAATTCACCGACACCTCCAATTTCACGATCCATTTGCATCCAAGCTAAATGACAATATTCACTATCCACTGAAATAGCTAAAATTTCTGCATTTAACGCTTGAATCTCATTATACACATCACTGAAAGCAGTAATTTCAGTAGGACAAACAAATGTAAAATCTAAAGGATAAAATAATAATATAACATACTTACCTAAGTAACTAGATAATTTAATTTCTTTAAATTCTTGTTCATAAACAGCAGTAGCAGTAAAATCAGGAGCATGACTCCCAACTCTAATAGAATTATTGTTTAAAGACATCATATAATTGTACCGGGGAAACAAATTAAATTAAATATATTAATATTTATATATCA
>JGI24158J21664_10000566_pt1 | contig 35078 bp, 26 predicted proteins | sample Ectturendosymbi3_FD_21664 | JGI IMG/M metagenome (IMG submission 21664) | reverse complement strand
GTGCATAATAGGCTAATAAGCTACTTTTATGTGGGTGACAAAAACGTGCGACATGTGGCAGAAAAATTTTGTATTGTAAAGAAAGTGATGAACACTGTTGTTGCTCAGATGGACAGCAGGGCATTTACTGCAGCACAACAGGAGTGTGGAGGATAGGTAGTAGCAGTAGAGGTTGGTCAACTTCGAGTTGCTTGCAATTCTATGGAAGCAAATGTTCCGAAACTGTAAAGACCTTCAACATCTAGCATCGGATTAGTAGACACAACTTACAGAGACGGAGTGACGATATGCATGAATAAATTGTTTGACTGAATTGAGAGACTTCATAATCGTCATTGTCTCATCTACTTCACAGTTTTTCAATAAGCCTATCGCCGGCATGTGGTTGGTAGTTTCAAACAGAGGAAATTACAGTATACCCCTAAAAATTGATGCGGCCCATGATAGCTTCCTAACAATCGAATGTGGCCCGCCAGTGAAAAAAGGTTGCACAAGCCTACCCTAACCTAATGTTAAGCTAACCCTAACCTAACCCTAAAGCTAACCCTTAAAGCAAAAGTTTATAAAGTTTTGAAAAAAGTAAAGAAAAACTGGTCCCACGAATTGAAACATGCAAGCAGTCACTATTATGAAAATGTAAGGCCAAGTCAAGAGTGAAACCTTCAACCATTGACATGACAGACTTGGAACCTACCCACCAAGCTGCCAGGTTGACCCTGGTTGGATGACAAACTGACTGCATTATTCGAACTGCATCATGCGAGGCAGGATGGTCGAATAAGTTTTGAAACAGGAAGATCCATGGGTGTTTCCATAGCCACTTTTCAAAATATTCATTTCTTCAGGCAAATGAACCTTAAAATGAGCAATAGCTCAGTCTTATGCTATGTTGCTTACTTCGATATAATCTGTTTTCATTGCAGTTTACAAGAGCTTGCAAGTTTTTCGTAATAATTTGCAAACAAAGTGTCTGTACATATTAAATAAATAAAAGGATGAATGCAAGGGACAGGGATCCTGTAGATTATGAACGTTCTGTTCGCTCAGTGTTTGGTGAGTTTTTGTGTGTGTAAATCTTACAATTACGTTTGTTTATGAAACACATTTGTGGAGTCCTTATGTTATAAAATCACAATTTTACAACTTAACGTGCTTAACATATGTTTTTAGTAAATGCAGTGCCAGTGGTGAATCCAGACCAGGTGTTGGGAGCTATCATACACTACAGTACAGGGAGTGCCAAAACATCTTCACTTGTTTAAAAACTCAGATTTTCAATGACAACCGTTGGATATCACCTAAAAGTGGTTACCTTAATTGTAGGCCAAGCAAGCAGCTATTTTTGTTGTTGAACTATGCTGATCTTTCAGGAAATCATCACAGTTTAACACTTTCGCTACCAGCATATACACACAGTGTTTGAATTTGTTAACGTGTTCCTGAGGGACATATATATACGTTTTAGATAATTATTAAAGATTCTTGGAGACATACATATATGTTTTTATCCAAATTTTGCAGTGGTTTGTTGTCAAAAAACATGGTCCTAGCTTGATTCTATGTAACTTAGGTTTTGCATTGAGAATCCAAAGTTTTTGTGGCTCAGAGGCTGTGTAAATGCATTGCCCTTTTGGGTTGGCCCACCTAGGTGGGACCAAGGTCTAGCAGCAATGAATGTGATTATGTGCAATGTAAGTGCATTGATATATTTCCAAATCCTAAGAGAGTATGTAAAAATGTATCAGAAACGTTTAGTGTAAGCAAGTTTAAGCATTTTGATAAAGTTCTATTGCTTGATGCTAGTGTTGTATAGCTGCTTTCATTGTATCAAAAAAGTGAAACTTATGCAAAAAAGTGGCTCTGGTAGGCCTAGGCTGGATGGTTACAGTGCTATGCAGCCTAAAATGATATGTTGGCAATTGATTAGTGTAAATGCAGCAAAACCTTTGCCAGGTTTTCCGTTTCAGCTTAACTTGTAAAACGCTTAGCACTATCTGCTTTGTGCAGAAGCAGACAGCATTTGAATTTCCCACCAAAGCCACCTAGGAACCGTGGATATTGCCATGGGTCAGGGACATCACCCAGGATCGACTGTGTTAATAGCGTCTTCTATCATCAATTTAAATAATTTTTAGAGGTTGCTTGGTAAGATGTACAAATAAATAGCACACATCCAGAGTTGGTTAAGTGATAACAGTTGTAAAAACAGCCTGGCACAGGGGCATATCCGGACCAAATGTATGTGAGGGGTTAAAATTTTTATTTAGGCAAGCAACTGTATTTTGTTTGGGATACTGCCTCTCAAAGTACAAAATGACTAGATATTCTAAAAATTTAGGGGTCATGGCTCCTCGGGCCCTTCTGCCTATGCCTATGGCCTGGAACAGTATTGATGGATAGACCAAATTTTGTAGCCGTTGCTCTAATTGCCAGATATTCTTGATCGACATAAGCATTGTGAGTCATCAGCATGTGATGCTCAGGGCAGATCACCGCTTGAATGTGGACTGGTTTGAGAACACTAAGAGACTCTGTACTCTCTATCCTGAAATCAGCACCCACATTCCCAGAATGGTTCTGCCAAGAACGACATGGGTCCAGCTGAACCTTTAGCACAGAATAAATGATTGAACAGTCAAAGTAAGCTGTTCCAGTGTCAAACTAACAGCAAAAGAGAGACAATTCTAGACAAACTCAGTGTTGCTCACAGACTGATGCAACTCATGCACAGAAGTTATCAAAATGTGAGTTATGTTATGACAAACTGCTCATCTTAACAGAAGAGCAGCCCAGCATTTGGACATGTCTTTGTTTGGATAAAACTTTGGAGCAGATTGAGCTAGAGAGCTGTAAACTCTCTAGATACATGGAAAGTCTTGTAGTTTTGCTTTTAAAAGAAACAAGAAGTTTTGCATTTGAGCTTTTTTATGGTGACGTCATAATTTTGGTCTTTTGATGATGCCAGCAAGCTTTCAGCCCAAAGTCAAGAGGCAATTTTATGTTGTTGTTTTTTTTCAAACTAGGCGAAAATCTGCATCTTTAGAACCCTTGATTGGCCTTCTAGTGTTTGTGGTTAGCAAGTTATAGCCAAAAATACAACAAAATAATTAAAAAATTCCCTATAATCAATTACTAAATCTTTTTTAAAAAGATAAACTTGTCTGTTATGTAGGCATCTGCCTTATTCAAATTGAACCACTTTTAGTTCACTGAAACAATTTTATTTCATATATTTTTATTTACCTAAAGTATGTTACAATATTTACAGAAGATCATTAAAGATTGTAAATTATTCTCATTTAAGAAAAAATTGTGCGGTTGCAAGTTTGTATGGTGACAAGTTTTTTGTTCATTTCTACAACAACCACTGTAAAAATATTCTTGCTGTTAGTAGTTACAATCATAGTAAATCAAAATTTTGCCATTGGTTACTGTAAGCAGGGTTCCCATGTGGTGTTGAAAGTTTTAAACTGCGAAATCGGTTTTCAAAACCTTGAAAAAGTATTGATTTTAGCCAAAATGTCCGCAATGTATTGAATAAGTATGGGAATTCTGAATTGGGCCATTTATTTATTCAAATTTTTTTTTTTACCATTGATGACAGTTTTGTTTTGAAATTGTTTTTTGCATTGTGTTGTGTTTCATAAATAAAATTTTGGGAAAATTAGATGAGTGGTGGTATTAAAAATTTTTTTCTTTAGTATTGAAAAAATACGGCAAATGTTTTTTGAAAATGTATGGGAACCCTGTCTAACTCTGTAATGAACAATTTGCTATTGTTTAATTTTGATGCTTAAATTTTTTTTAAATAATACTGTTGATATTGAATTAAGTGTATATATGTGTGAAAACATTTCCTTTGCTGTTGAAGTCAACTATATACAGTGTATACGAGCAATCTAGTTTCATATCCTTCTGTTTTTTTGGTGTAATGTGTGAACTTGTTTTGTGATTTCACACACTTTTTTAACTTTCAACANTTGTGTAAGCTGAGAATTTGGTTTGCTTCATTTTTTGAAATTGTGATTGTAATATGTTTTTGTTTAGTTTTCTTAAATTATCCCAGCAATATTTAGATTTTGTGAACACCTTTTGCTAAATTTAGTGGCTTCTTCAATAAAATCTTAAGGGTTTAGCAATAGATAAAATTTGTTGAGCATTTTCATATATTTAACGAAAATGTCATGAAAATTTGAGGATATGTATTTATATTTTTTTCATGTGATTTTGAATGATTTCATTATCACTAAATATCTATAACTGCTAAAAATGCACAAGTAGTATGCATATATATACAAAATGTTTGGCAGCAAAGCTACACTGTCGGCACAAAGAGTTGTTGATCTTCTGCAAGTAAAATATCAGACCATGTAGAATTCTGATGATTTACTTTCAAGTAAACATCTATAATGCAGTATTCATGTGGTCTCTATCAATTTTTTAATGATATGAAAATAAAATGGTAAAATGATATGTTCTTATGCTAGTAATCGTTCCACCAAACAACTGTTTGTTACAGTTGGAAACATTCCATATGAAGCAACGGAAGAGCAGCTGAAAGACATATTCAATGAAGTCGGAAATGTTGTTAGCTTCAGGTAATGTTCTTGTTGCAACATAGCATTGTGCTTTATTTTAGCTGGAAGCATTTTTAAACTTAATTGATATCATTTGCATTATTGGAAAAAGTGTAACAATATATAGTTTTCTTACCATCATGTTTATTGCTAGATTTAAAACAACACATATTTTATTAATAAGATGTTGGCAAAAAAGACATACATGCCAGTAAAAATATTGAGTTACTGTATGCATTTTATTAAGATCAAACACACTCCCAAGTATCATATGTAACTCTGATAAGCTATATAATAGTTGTATTTAGCATTTTTGTAAATGAACAGAAAAAATGGTAATCCCAATTTTACATTTTTATTATAGGTGTTTCCTCAATGGTGTTTGTGTTTAATCTATGGTGCGAATTATTCAACTGCGTTGTATTTTCTATGTTGTGTGGCTGCTCAAATTTTTTCTGATCCATTTGTTTTTCTGGAAGTACGGTAGTTAAATAATGTTATATTCAACTGTAGGTTAGTCTTTGATCGAGAGTCTGGGAAACCAAAAGGCTATGGCTTTGCTGAATATCAAGACCAAGAGACAGCCATGAGTGCAATGAGAAATTTGAATGGTCGTGAGCTGCACGGACGTTCACTAAGGGTAGACCATGCAACTAGTGAAAAGAATCGTAACAATTTCCAGGTATGTCGTAAATAGGTGGCTATTTATCTTAAAACAATTCCATTCGTCTTTGTTGGCCGTGACTTTCTTAAACTTGGTAATTCTGTGTTGACTCTTTAACTGAGTCCGCTTCCGATTTAGAAACACCATTGGTATTTGTGTTTAAAATGTGAAATTCAGCTTTACAGCTTGTACAGGGTGACCCAAAAAACAGAACCCAGTATGGGTACTGGATCTTTGTAAGATTAATTTAATAAATTATGGGTTAATTTATTAAATTCATCTTACAAAGATTCAGTAAACTTCAAGCACTTGGCAAGTTTCAAACTTTAGTATGTGTCTAATCATTCCCCAAAGCTTCAGTCATTGAAGACCCTTAGTGTAAAATTCATGTTCTTACCAAAATATGCTCCAAGGCGTTGGAGGCAAACTTGCACACATCGCCCAAAATTATCAGTTACTCGAACATATTCTTCTTTGGTATTTCACTGATTTGGGCTGTGACTGTTGTCTTTAATTCACCAATTATTTGAGGTTGTTCTAGTACACATCATCCTTGAGATAACCCACAGATGAAAATCTGGGGGATTTAAGTTCAGTGAATGAGATGCCCACTCAACTTCACACTTCCTGCTGATCAGTCTCTCCTGAAATCGCTCAGCCAGGCTAGGGAGGTATTTGGTGTGTGGGGGGTGAAATAAGTATCCCTTAGATTTTTTGAATTAAGATTCTGAACAGTCCCATACTCTCTGAACTCCTGAATCCAGCCAAAAATTCTGCTTTTTGATGGAGCATGACAGTACAAACTTTCTCTGAAAACTTGCTTGCCGTACTTTGTATAAATTGTTAGTGAAATAGGCCTCCACACAAAATACCTGCTCTTTGGTTGACCAAGAGATGGTGGGAAAACTATTATTGCAATATTTCATGCACTAAGTCTACTGCTACAACCTGAAAAAGAAAAGAGGAATAATTGAAATAAAAATTTTATTCAAATATTTGTGGGTTCTGTTTTTGAGGGTCACCCTGTACTAAGGAATTTAAAGAATTACAAGTTTTTCAAAATCATTAGTGTCAACAGCATGTAATGCTTTAACTGGGATTGAAATGGTTTCCCCAAGTCGATTAGAACCGTAGTAATTCCAATGTTTGGCGATTACGTTTGTTTTGAATCATCCGGTTTAACTAGTCTTCATGCAAACTGTGTATTTTTATGACATGACTCGTTGCGATAAAAGTTAACGATAAATGTAGCTCTTATCACATGGGCATCAACTGAAGGCGGCGTGAAACACCAATCTTGAACGATTCACTCAGTAAACATATTGCATTTGTTTGGATGACGCATGCTTGCAGGAGGAGGTCAACAACTTCAGAGCTATGGGACCACCTATAGAATCAGAGTATGGTGAACCGACGCCACCCCAAGATGCACCTGAAGCTATAAGCAAAGCTGTTGCCAGTCTTCCTCCAGAGCAAATGTTCGAATTAATGAAGCAGATGAAGGTTGAGTCCATACTTCGTCACTTTTTCCTGTGTTTGAATGACTTATTGTCAACCAGTTTACTGATAGTTTAGATCAGGGTTTCTCAACCAGGCCCTTGGAGCAGAGGCTTTTTGTCATTCCATTATATTTCAACCTAAATTCAGGGATTTTGTAACACATGTTCTTGGACTTTTTTATTCACAGATATGTTGTAAAGATTTTTGTTCTACGCTCAACAAAACAAAATTTTGAAATTGCTTAAGCATTTGGCAAAACATAGGCATTTTAAATTTTGTTTACCCCCTAGATTTAAGCTCTAAGGAAACTGATCTGAAGCACTTGCAGGAATTTAAGAATTCTTGCCCCCAACCGCAGACTTCTAACCCGCACCTGCTCAGTACAGTTTCCGTCCCAAACCTACACCTGTCACTGTGTGCCAGAAAACCACTAAAAACTCATGCAGTGTGTTTCACCACTAGTGGCAATTTATTCAGTGGTTCATTTCAATGCCAACACATGCGGCACAGTGAGCTTTTCATTATTGTGTATGTACAATAAGGACACCCTGACTTTATTTTTATCATCTCAAATCTGACGTTTTTGATGCAATAGTCTTTAGTGCCTCTTTATCATGTGCCTATATTATGCACTGGTACATTTCCAAGTGTCCAATGACACATTGGTGCAAAATTGATTTCTCTAGTTTTCTGATTTTTACTCATATGTTTCTCTCCACTAAACTGATTTATAACTACCCTTGTTGTTCCACTAACTAAATTTGCCTATGGCATTTACCAGTTTGGAAGTCATTAAAAGTATACCATACAGTCGTTACCAATGCATTCAGTATTCAAATGCTCTCAGTAGCTTTAAACTAAAATTTTAGTTTGGTAAGATGAAAGTAAGCCATTCAATGTGTGGCCCTCATGACGATAGTGATGTAATTTTGACCCGGTAAGACATTTTGGTTGGCAAAGCTTCTCTACACCTTTGTACCACAAGCTTTCTGTGGCATTACTTTTTTGCTCATGTCACTTTCACATGCATTGAGTCAACATTCAGCTACCTGCACAAAGGATTTCTTATCCCATGCTCACCCACACACATATTCAGCAGGTTGCTCTGCACTCGCACACATAACTCCGCAGGTTCCTGCAACCTGTACAGGTTTCCAGCCCCGCGCAGGACTCAAGCATGTGTGTATACCTCTTTATGGTTGTTATGGTTTGCAACAGACCATAGAGTTAATATGGCTTGTAGCAATCCCTATGGTTGATATGGCTTGTAACCAAACATACTCTTCATGTTATTGTCCAAATATTGCTCAGTGTCTGTGTTACTGGTCACTGTTCACAGTGCTTTTGATGTTGCCACTATTTGTCTTCAACAAACTCTGTGCTAAGTAGTGTCTACACTTGCTGGAAATTAAGTGTTTCTTCATTTCCGAATGATCTTTCAAACATGCCATGCTTGTAGTTTTCGACTGTGAGAATTTGTAGTGATACACAACTAGTTCAAACTTGATTTTGAATGCATTTTGACTTGTTACAGTAAACTACAATTTGTGCATTTGAAGTGATCAAAATTCCAGTGATGATGCTAAAGAAACACAAGCAATATAAGGCAAAATAGGCACAACACAGTTACACATTGACTATTGGAGTACCACAGTTGCAAGGATGTCCTGCAGGGCACAAAGTATGCTAAAGTATACAACTGCTTATTTTCAGGTACTTTTATTTAAGCATTTTTGAAAAAGTAAAAATCTTTGGCATTTTTATGTCATTAGTGACTAATTTGGAAAAGTTGTTTCAAATTAATTGTTTTTTTGTGGAGGCATTGTGAGTACACAAGATGTATTTTTATGTGGATTTGAGATGTAAAGAGGCAAATTATTTGGTAAATTAGGCTTTTTTCTGGCCCTTTTATTGAGAGTGTTTGGCTTTTTTAGCAATTTTGTTGGTCGTTTTTGACCTTTTCTTACTGAAATTTAGCCTTTTTTGAAAAAATAGATCCAAAAATAATGTTAAATCTGCCTATCATTGTAGTGCCACTGCATGCATGCATATGCTTGCTGTAGCAAGTGAATGTTGACTTTTGCAAAATGGTACCCCTAAAATATTTTTCTTGTAGGAGAATGAGGTCGAATGCAATTAATTTCTAAAATAATCTGAAGCGTATACCAAAACAATTTCTTTTAACAGTAATTTATAACATTGACTGCAAAATTAGAAAAGCTCTATCTTGAAAACCATTTAGGTTATGATAAAAATATGTGCAAATTTGGAATCCTCATCCAAAAGAAAATAAGAATCAAGTACTTAATTGTTTTTATATGATTTTTACAACACAAAAGAAACAATTTGTACTTTTTGTACACTTACCGCCACCTAGTGGCTAGCAAAATTTCTCAAGCTCATATCTTTTGAACCGTTGGACCAAATTGCAAAAAAAATTATGCACTCTGAATATATTTCTGTACAACCAATGTTTCGCTCAAAAAAATCTGAAAACGTGGCTTACACAGGCAGGTTGAATTTAAATGGAATTACCCTTTTATTAATTAGTTCTGCTGTGATATTGCAAAACCCAAGTGTAACAATTTTAATTTTACGCTAGTTGAATGGGAAAGGAGGCCACAAACTATGAAAGGTAGAGAACCACTGGTTTGGATCTTCAACAGAATCAGTTGCGTTACCCGAGTGCATACGTTTCTGCAACAGATTTTTAACAAACTTCACACGAATGTTGCATGTTTGTTCCGTTTTTTGTTGAAGATGCGTGATCAGTGTCTGTTGGTTTTGTGTAATGTGTAATGCGAAACGCTTACTTTGTTTTTTTAGCAATGCATTCAGAATAATCCTGTTGAAGCAAGAAATATGCTTCTTCAAAATCCGCAGTTGGCATATGCGTTGCTGCAGGCTCAAGTAGTCATGAGGATCGTAGATCCTGAAATAGCCATGGTAAGCAATGCTACACGCTTTAAAGTTAAAACCAACAATTTAAAGTGTTTCACATGTGTTGACTTTTTATAATTTATATTGGAAGTAAATGTTTTTGCACCAGATCATACTTTTTTCATTTAAAGATAAAAGAAACGTCTGATGCTGTAATTTTTCTTTTTTACACACCTGCAACGTTTTTTGCAGAAAATGTTGCACAGACAAAATCCAACACAACCTTTAATTGCTGCTGGAGATGGACCTCGCCCTGATGCGGTAGTTAATATGCCTAGTGCTTCCAGTAGCTTTGTTGTCTTGTGACAACGTGGAATCTGTTGGTTCCTTATCCTGAAAATACCATTACAGACGTGTTAAATGTTGTTGCGAAGCTTACTTGTTACATGCGCATGTTTGTAATATTACTGCACACTGTTCGAGCTGTTAGTGAAGTAATAGGAAATAATAATACAGTTTATGTAATTGATTTTGTCGTCATGTACTTCAGGCGTAACTGAAATAATTAGTCGTCTCATATTTTGGGAAAAACGACCTTAAACTAATCTAAGCTTACTACCCCCGTGTCGTGCTTTTCCTTCAGGGTTTTTCTTTAAAGCTTTGCTTTCAATTGTGGATAGCAATTTGCAGAGCTGTCCGCTTTGAGTTTGATCAGAGTAGTGCTTGATTATCGTATTTCAAAATTTGTGTGTAGTTGAGTTGGCTTGCATTTATTTTTTATAAACTGCACATTTTCAAGTCATTGCGGTGTGTAACAGCGCGAACCTTTTTTATTTTCCTTCCAGGAAATGCGCCCCAACGGTGGTGGTCTGCCAGGGTTTGGTGGTGTGCGTGATGGAGATCGCCCACCGAGAGGCGAACCTCTTGGTCCGAGAGATCAACCCATGGATGTTGGGCTAATCGATAGGTGTGTCCTCGAAAATAGATACGATTTTCGATTTTGCTTTTGTTTGAGGTTTAAATAAAAGTGGATGAAAATGCTGCTTGGTTTAGCAAACTTAAAACTGTGATGTGTCTGTCAAGTTTACGCAGAATGAGTCTTCGCGGTATTAGCCTAACAGCTCCGTGTTCGGGTACTTGAAGCGTTTACTTCGCGGAAGTTCGTAAAAGCTATTTCAATAAACGTATGTTGTGTTTTCACAACCAATGGTTCTTGGCCTTAACATGAACAAGTGGAGAGATTAGTCTGAAGAAACAATACTTACTGTACATGCAAATTTGTTAGTTCGCAGCGGCTGTACACGCTAGTGTTGTGGGCTGTTCATTTTGAAATCATTAAAAGCACTGCTCTGCCGTCAAAGCAGTTTCTGTCACCGAAAATCGATATGACACATGGTATACCCGAAACGAGAATTCCGTTTGCCCTTTCAGTTTTTATTTTGTTTTTCTAGTCACAAGCGTTGTCTGTTGTGGGTGTGCAAGTTGCTAATTTATTTTCAACGCTTGCCAATGCAGAGAACGCGCTCCACGTAGAATGGAAATCGACCCACGAGGTATAGAGAGGGTTCCTGTCGATCACATGATGGGTGATCCAATGGACAGACACCTCGATCGGCACCGCCCACCGCATATGGAGCCTATTCCACACGATGCTTATGGTAGAAATGCATTCGGACCGAATCCAAGAGGTTGGTGTTTTTCCTGTGTCGTTCGTTTGTTTTAGCTCTCCGGCAATGTAATTGAGAAATAACAGGGAAAAACAAAAACCATCAGTTCGTTTACTTCGCACGTGACAGGATCGGCTTAAAATTCAACTGGTTTACTCGTAAGTTTTTAGGATGTTTCTTCGGGGATTTTTTCCCTTGTCTGGTGGCATCGCAATTTCAGGTCCGATTTTTTTTGATGTATTTCGACCGAGAAAATATGATCCCGTTGTGTCATGAAATAGCGGTGCAAATAATGAGGGCTAAACAAGTGGCTCGTCAAATCAGATGACAACACTGCAGTAAAAGCTACTAAGTTACTTGGTTTTTAGTTTTTGACACCAGTTAGCCGCGTGTATATATACTGCTGATTAGAATTACTACAACATAACGCGAGTTATCGTGATTTGCGCCAAATAGAAACATAACTTTTTTACCTACTGTGTAAACTTGATCGCTCGCGTGTCATTTGCGAACCTACGGCGTGCCCTGTGTTGTGCAGCGTGCATCCCTGAAGTAGGGTATTGTGTTTTAAGGAAACTCTTTTTGATATGGAAACTAAAGTTAAGCGTTTTGTTTGTTAACCCTTGCTGTCAACGAAAGTGAGGGGTGTTGATACCTACCAATATTACTGTCTTATTTTAGTGATCTAAAAACATGGATTTTCGTGAATATTTCTGCAGCGTTGATTTCGTTTTGCCCTTTGTTGACTCAAGAGTATTTTGCAGACTATGCGCCAGTATGGTAATGCCCCGAATCCCGATGGTTCTGGTCGAACTAAATCGAGTAGGTATTCATGCGTGGAAATGACTAAGGCCCGGAAAAGAATTATTTGTAACCATTTTGTGTGGCAAGAATCATCTGTGCAACTTTTAAAAATGGCATTCGACCGTATTAGACATTTGCCAGGCGCGGATCCCGGAAAGCTGCATTTGCTGAACGGTGGAGCGTCATCCGCTAATAGTGACTGCAGCGAAGTGGAAGAGGAGAGATCACTGCATGAGTTCGGATTCAAATCACCGCAGTGCGGTCATTATCATTTTGTTGGTGCTCGCAAATCTCATCAACGTTAAGCAGACACCAGATTTCGGACCCATCAGATTTCGGTCGATAACTTAGCACAGGCATTTTTCCATTACGATACGAAAGTTGCATATTTCGTCAAGTATTTTCAAGTTTGCCACCGCGAAGTCAGTTCAAGCCATGGGCGTCGGAAGGGGACAGTGGGGCCAAACACCAATGGCTTTTGAAATTTGATATATTGCTATTAACTTTGCAGTAGAAATTTTTTTGTAGTTTCGGAGATGGCAAAATGAAATTTCACCACTGTTACCCCACCACACTGGAAAAAATCCTTCCGATGCGCATGTCCGAAGCTGGTAGGTTCATTTAACATAAAAAGAAAGCAGGTATATTGGTGAATCGTAGGCGGCGCTTCTGCGGGCTGTAACTTTCGCGGATGTTCGACAAGCGGATTAATATTTCCGCATTTTTAATGGGGAAACTAATTCACACAGGCATCTGAAAGTGACATTAAATATTGCAGAACCGCGGCCAATGGAACCAGGTTATCCAGACAGAGGCCCTGGACCAGAGCGTGGACTACCTATGGAAAGAGGCCGATCGTCGATGGATCGAGGTAGAGGATCCATGGAACGAGGAAGAGGTTCTGTGGAACGAGGAAGAGGATCCATGGAAAGGGGTCGGGGGTCCATGGATAGAGGCATGTCTCCAAGAGAGAACATGATCGACCGTGGTGGGAGACCGCTCTTGGATCGTCCTGGTCCACCAATTGATCACCCAGGGCCACCTCGGATGGATAGACAAGGCCCTCCCATGGACCATGGCGGAATGCCCTCTCGTGGCGGTCCCGCTGCCGACCGTGTGCCTCACGGCGATCCTAGAAATAGAGGACGAGGTCCACCGGTACCGGAAGAAGCGTCTGCAGATCCTGCAGTCGAGCAAGACCAAGAGAAGGTAATTTGCCTCCAATTTTCGTTTTATTTTCAACGTAGGTGAACCAAAGTTACAAAATTTGATCATCCTGGCATTGCATGCTTTTGCGACTCTTTCATCAAGTCTCTAGCGTAACAGGACGTTTGCGCAGCCTTGACTTCAAAATGCTGTTTGTTTTTATTTTGCGGAATCCATTCAACTCATACGGTTTTATCATTGCACGGGATATTCGTTGTGGCTTTGGGGACGATCTGCTGAATGACCGCCCGTGATAGGTGATATAGTAAAGCAGGTTTTTTTTTAAGGAAAATGTTAGGCACCCGGTATGGACCTGTAGGGACCCGATATCTCTGATTCTAGGGACCCGATTATAATTTTCCCTAAAACCTTGAAAAAACTATATAAAGAGATGTCATGCGCATCTTTGCGGCCCGAAGTTATCAATGCTTGTTGTAATTTTGAGTTTCAGACGAGGCATTTCATGCAAAAGCTTTACCGTGTTATTGTCTATTCAGAATAGACAAGGCCCAAGATTCATGCTTTTCATTGTTTTCCTTCACCAGGCCGCTTTGATCATGCAAGTCCTGCAGTTGACGCCAGAACAGATCAGCATGTTGCCTGACGAACAGCGCCAGAGCATACTGGCTCTCAAAGATCAGCTGCAGAGCGGGCGGCCGTGAAGATCATGACGGGAAGGGTGGTCAAGAAACTGTTGCTTCAAGTTGGTTCGCTGCTGCTTGCATACCGAGCTTCCCTGCAGAGCGGCTCGTTTTGAAGTCGCTTCTTTCATCATGTGCGATTTTCGTTGTTGCCTCTGGTGGAAGGCCGCTGAATTGGCTGAACATGTATGGCTATTAGTTTTCATCACCTGGATGTGGCCGACCTCCAGCTATGCGGGGTGTGATGCTGCTTACTGAAAGTAGTGCAAATGCATTGCGTAACACTGAACAGTTGTTCGAGGTCACAACCTTTGCTCTTTTCATTAAAAATCGACCTGCACTCTCAACTGATTAGCTTTGAGGCAGACGCTGTTGAAAATGCCATTTGATTAATTGAATGAATTTTTTAAGAAACTTCCTTTGTTGTTGCGAACCTCGCATTAAATCGACTCAGTCATCAAACCTTGTTCGGAGTCTTTGTTCTTTCGTGCAGAGTAAAAATAACACTGTCAAGTAGTTGTTCTATAATTGTTTCAAGCATATTGCTTATTAAAAAAACTCCTTTCATCCCTAACGACTCTTTCACTGTCCATTACGTAACTCTATGTATACTATTCGGTTGTAAATGTTCCAAACAGCGTTATTTTCCCGGTTACCAGATGTTCTCCGTAAACTTGTGGTCTATTTAATGCCGATGGGATTTCTATCTGAAGAAACCTTTCTCTATAAGAAGGTGCGTAATGAAGTGTAACAACTATTGTATGTGGTTTCTGGAGATTTTCAGCAACTATACAGTGGAACCTCGACAAAGAATCACCAACTGGACGACACTCAACGCTCGGGTTCGCAGTTTTAATCAAGCTTGTACTCTGTGGTCGCAAAATCGAGACAGTAGGAATTTGTTACATCACGTTCGCACTTGTTGCGCACGCACGCACGCACGTATAAACCCTGTATATATAGGTCAACGTATGCCGAGGTTTGGTCGCGTAACGCGTTGGTGGATCAAAAAGTAATGCATTAACTCACGAAAGTGTTCAGAACTGCGTTAAATTGGTCGCATTATCAGGGTAGTCTTCACGCTGCGTTCCACTACGAATTATCCTTGGCTGTATCTCGTAAGTAGTTTCAGGCTGCCTAAAGCTGGTGGTAATCGTTAACATAACCCAAAACTTAGTATTTTAAACGAAATCTCAGATTTTTTATTTCTTTGGGCAGGACCCAACTGCTCCGCTTCATGTACCTAGCCTCTTGCCAGAACCTGTTTAAAGCATGACATTGACTTGATTCACGCATTAGCCAGTTGTTTAGGGTTGGGGGGTCAAAATACATTTTAAGGGAGCAAGATTTGTGTTTTTAGTGTGTTTGAAACATTTTTGAGCACAGCAAACTTTGGGGAGAACTGTCCTGGAATACCTCCCGTGGCTGCAGGTCAAAAATGTTTCAGAGCCTGTGACTTCACGCAGTAGAGAGCTTGTCAGTGCGCTTTGATCTATGGTGAATATTTATCAGGTTAGCCGCGTTATTCTGCACTTCGCAATACTGCAACGTCTCCCGTACCTACGTGGAAAATATTTCGGCCATGCTTTGCTTTATTGCCGTTCTAAAACAGCGCGGCGCATTTTTGTGAACGCAGACGAATTACGTCCTTATCTTTGTTTGCTGAGCGACGTTTTGCTCTACGTCCGATGCCAAATTGCATGTGGTGAGTTACTCGTGAAATATTAGAATAAGACGGTCATTTTTATGTTTGGTCTGACATTGCTTGAAGCTAGACCCTCTGCCGAAAGACTTCCAGTTCACTGTAAATGCGTCAAATCTGCTCTTTTTGTGTGGAATTTTTTCGCAGGTCAATACCTTATATTGGCCAGCAATTTAGAAGGGTATACAGACGACACCTTTACTATATTGGATTAAGTTCGATTTATCTAGTGTCGGTAAAGCGCAAGGATTGCCGCACGAAAGACTGCATCCAAGCGATCACAACATCTCTTGCATCATGACTACAGGAGCAAAAACACTTCACGCGAAACATCTAATGCCAATAAAACCTTTGGAAACATTGGAACGTTGAAAAATTTAACCAAAAATACGTGCTGTCTTTTTGCAAAACTTGTAGCTACTTTTAACGCAATGTCTTTAAGGGTGCCGGTATTGATCGTGCTCACACACTCGATATGCAAAAGGTTTAGCTTTGGTGTGCACTACCCTTTTCATCATAAATTAAACAAACGGGTAAAATTATGTTTTCCCATTCATTCTTTTTACCTTAACGATAGACTTAAACGTACGCATTGTCTCGTTGCAGCTGATGCGCTGAAAACTTGAACAGAGTGTTATTCAACACACCACAAAACATGCTCTTGAGCTTTTCATGGACCATCAGTCTCGCAGAAGTGATCGCAGCTGGTCTGTTACGAAGTCATTGCTTAAATTAAAAATCTTCTCGACATCGTTTGGGAGTGTATCGTGCAAGACTTTCGCGATCTGCAGAACGAAGCTGTTCCTGCAAATGTGTGGAAAAATATTCAAAATCATGTGTTTTTGAAACATTTTATATTTCTCAGGACAATTGCTTGAAGAAAAGATATCCCATAAGGATAAAATTTTCTTGCATATTATCAGGACCCATCTGACATTTTCGAGGGGGGAAAATGATTGTAACTTCTTTTGGAACCTAACAGTTAGACAACCACATGCTTTTTCGGGGAGAGAGTAATTTCCTAGTTGCGGATCTGCGTATTATAAAATAGTACAAAATCTCTTAAGGTTAACTCAAATGTTAGTAGAAATGCTACACGTCATGTTTTAACCAGAACCAGAATTTACACCATTTTTACAAAAACATTTTGCTCATTTTTCTGAAAAGTGTGTTGCTTTGTTTGGTTGGTTGACCCATTCTGCAGTATATTTAATTCCATATTTTCAGCAAATGAGTAAGCCTACATCACTTCTTGCTGTTTGCCAACATGAGCAGTATGCAAAAAATTGCTCTTTTTGGTTCGCTGTGTTTCTTTTGAGTTTTTCAAAAGGTTTATTTGGAAAAAGTGTGACAAATACCTCACGTTTTGTCTGCCATTGTACAGTGTATTGTCCTAGGCCCGATGGCTGGTTTTAAGGTTTGGGGGATAAAATACATTTTTAGGGGCAAGATTTTTTTATGAAACAAACACAACAAAATTTGGGGGAACGAAAAATATTGGGGGCACTGCCCGCGAATGCTCCCGCGTGGCTACGGGCCTGTATTGTCATCGGGTTTGTCTTCATTTTAGTCAAAGAACACCGTCTTTCAGTAACGTCAGTTGTTGTATGCAGGCTGTGAAGCATAGTTGTTGGGAAATAATTACTACTTTGTTTTTGTGAGAACTAAATTGCAAAACTGTATTCTAATTAAACACGCGAGGACATACGAAGAAAGTTTTCAGTAGATTGAGAAACGTCAAGCCAAGAAGTTTCTAAGCCAGTGTTACTTTAAAAACCGTCAGTCATTCTTGAAAGTTCACAAATTATAATCATTCCATCAACAGTGGCGTAACTAGAGGTTTCAACCAGGGGAGAAAACTTTGCTGAAGGGGCCCCATTAGCCAACACTCAGAAAAAAAAACTTGAGAAACGATAGTGAATCCGGATGTGGATGGCTATACTTAAATACAAATAACCTCGGAAAATACTCCAAAAAATTTCGACAAATGCAAAAGGAACAACGTACTTAAATAGAAGCTAAGTTGGGATTTTGCATTTAGCTTGCCAGAGGCTGTTCGCACCTTTGAACCTGTCTGGTATGTTACTGTCAATCAACAGAGATCAAAGCTAAACTCAAACATTGAAAATGGCTTTACTTGATTAAAACATGTTTTTGGGACAATATATTTCCAATAGGCCTACTTAAGAACGCTGTTCACCTATTCATGCAGAGAGTAACATGGAAAAAAGTAGCCTACATAATTTAGCCGCGGATTGGTTTAGGCGAAAAGATTCAAAATGTCTGTTGCAATAAGGGCTTTGATTGACGTAACTTTGCGTAGATAATTATCTGGTATACTAAACAAAATTTTTTTTGAGTTGTTTAAGATCTGTGAATTGATTTTGAATGTTTCGAGGCTGCTGAATTCAAAAATGAATCCAGTTTCTATAACGTCAAGATTTTTTGCAACATCACACTTTTTGTTCAAAATGGCAAAAAAATGCTATCAAAACACTGTAATTACCCTTTTAAATAATTGCTACAGCAAGGAAAGTATTGTAACACTTTTACGCCATGCCACGTTCCAGAACGTGCAGAGGTTTTACGCAGATCGCTACACCACGTTCCGGAACGTCGCACAGTTCTTTGCGCAGATCGTCAAGCCACGTTCCAGAACGTCTAACCGTACATGGCGGTCGTGCGCTGCAGACAATCGTGGCGATCAACGTGACTCGATGCGCCAGACATTGTCGCGTTGAGTGTTAACTAGTTATTCCTCTCAACACTGACAAAACCTGTTTCATCACTTAGGTTACAAATGGCTTCAATGAAAAGAAAATACTCCAACAATCTTGATGTATTTTGCTACATTTGTGGAAGCTTTACACCAACAGCACAAAGAAAGTCCATCAACGACTTTGTGTAAAGAGCCAATTCGGTGATTTTAAAATTAAGCTTAGGAATCAAGATAAAGTATCGGTTACACATAAAGTCTGTACAAGCTGTGTGGAAACTTTGAGATCATGGCCCCATGGAAAAGATAAGCACCTTCCTTTTGGCATTCCGAACAAATAGACCATGTTGCATATCGTCACTTCTGAATGGTAAATGTGTAAGACTTCAATAAGCAAAATAAAGATCTACTCCAATATCCAAACTTCAATTCAGCTTTAAGGCCTGTTCCTGATTTTGTGGATGCACCCAAGCCTGTATTCAACTGCCTTCCCGGTCTTGACGAAGATGATACACTCAGATATTCTTCAACTTCAACAGACGATGACATGTCTGTCGAACGTTTTAGCAAAAGTTGTTGGCTATTGCCTCCCTTTTTATTTGACCAGGCTGAAATAAATGACTTAATTCGTGATTTGAATCTACCCACACAATTATCTGAGCTGCCGGCATCAAGATTACAAGAAAAAGGACCAGCTTCATCCTGAAACCAATATCACATTTCATCGAAACCGACAGCAAATTTTTTTTCAGTTTTTAACTTCCAGTTATGATCTGGTGTATTTCCATGATCTAAAATCCTTCTTAAAGGCAATGGGTTTGACACAGTACAAAGATGAAGAATGGAGACTTCATAGATAATTCGAAACGAAGTCTTAACTGAATGTCCAATAGGCATGGATCCATGCTTATATGGCAATAAATATGGATCTGTACCTATTGACATGCAGTGAAGTTTAAAGAAGAACTTGATACCTCAAGATGGTTCTGCAAATGCTTTTCATCTGTTGTACACAATTTGTTTGGAAAACTAAATCATCTAAATACCAAGATTTGGTCAAAGAGTTGGTGGCAAGTTACCACATGTTGGGATGCAATATGAGCATCAAGCTGCATTATTTGAAATCTCATTTAGACAAATTTCCAGGTAACTTGGGTGATGTCAGTGAAAAGCAAGGTGAGCGTACGGCATTCATCAGGACTTTAAAATTATGATGGATCGTTATCAAGGATGAAGGGACACGCACATGATTACAAACTATTGCTGGAGCCTAAACCCCAGTAAATCACATGACAAAAAATCACTGAAACCATTTTTTTTAAAGTGGTTTAGGGACCCGATTCGGGTCCCTAGAATTGAAAATTGGGTCCCTAGAATCAGAGAAAATTACCATCAGGTCCCTAGTATCAGAGAAAATCGGGCCCTTCAGGTCCATACCGGGTCTTTAATATTTTCCTTAAAAAAACTGCTGAAACACAAATCTCTAGGTTCTTAATTGTAAATCATCATTTAACTACTCAAAATGGCTTTCTGAACACCATCCTGTTATGGTTTGAAAAACTATAGATGTACACAGCTTTAGGAGCAGGCAAATTTTTGGTGATGCGAAGGATTTTTGCCCGAAATTTCCCAAACTTGCCCAAAAAGTTTTGTGGGACATTGCCTACAAACTTTCTCCACAGCAATCAAAGATCATGAAGACCTTTTTTTGGAGTGACTTCCAAAAAGGTCTTTATGTGTTTTCTGGACATGTTGGGTTCCATTTTTTTGAAATCAAACAACGTTGGGCGCCATTTTTGCCCAAATTTTCAGCGATTTTGCCCAGATTTTTGACAAATCAAAACTTTTGGGGGTGCACTTGCACCCCCAAATACTATCCCACTTGTAACTTGAATGTGTGTTATTTTCTCTAGTGTGACATTTTATCTATCCATTTGTACTCAAATTGTAGCCATATAATGACAAAGGAATGAATTTGAATACGCACTGGATCTATTTCAAAGCATCTACTTTACTCTTAAGTAAACAATTTTGTAAAACCACTGGTATGCTGTTGCACAAAATTGTGACGTGATAGACAAAAACCCGACATCAGATATGAAATCAGCACCCTGAAAGTAGTCTAAATTAGTTGAAACAGTTGAAACAACTAAATGTGTGTATACCTGTGTCTGTATTTATATCATGTCATTTCAGGTTAGATAAAACAATATTTGCCCTTTCCAGAAAAGTGGTGAAAAAGGGCGCGACGAAGTGATCCTATAGTTGGGGTGACATCCTGCATCATTTGCAGTAACTAACGTGTTGTGAATTCACACGTCAGTTGTGTCTCTAAAAAACAGGATTTTACAATTTGCACTAAAATTGAGGTGCTTATTTAGAACATTTTTGACAGTAAGAGTGTAGGACATTAGCAGCAAGAGTGTAGGAATCAAAAGACTCCTACAAAATACGAGACAACAGTTTTCCGGAACATCGCATAAATCCAGAAGAGCTGCGCTCTTGAAAAGCCCAGGAGCAGCTTTTCCTTTGCCTTCACTTCTTCAAATTGCCGGTAGGATATGCTGTTTTGTGTTTAGACCTGTTCGCCCATTCTCTTTCCTTTCTGGTGACAACTTAGTATTACAGACACATGTTCTTGAAAACGTGTAGTAAATTTTAAATGGCAGCTCCTAACCAAAACAAGAACCACTGGAATGTGTTAACAGTATGTCGTACTAAAAATTGTTAAACAGCAATTGGATAACTTTTGAAAGATTATTTTTAACATATCAAAAAGTACTATTCTATTTTGTGCTAAATGTTGGTCCGAAGAGGTCAAAGCCTTTAACTTAAAGGCAATACTTTTCATGATAAAGTTTAATACCTGTAGAAATATTGGCAAGGTTTTTGACTTTTCATGCCAATTATGCTGCTTTTTCTCTGCGATAACGGTATGCTGGGCAGGATGCATGACTAAACTTACCTTGTGCAGAATTGAATAGTTTCATTGTACTTCCTTTTTAAGTAGGAAGCAAGGCCCTCTCTCAGGCTTTGTCCACCGTGATGATGTGACAAACCTGTAAAATTTTGAACTGTGTCGACAGCAATGCAATCCTTTGCGGAATAACTATAAATACAGAACAAGGGTGGAAACTTCAGACTATGGTGTAGAGAAAAAGAGCCGTAGCTATAATCAGGCCCGTCGCCACTGGGGGGGGGACTTTGGTTGGCTTATCCCCTCAAATTGAAATATGAAACATTATAAATCAGTGGAATTTTTTTCAAAATTGAATGTCAAACCCCACTGCACAAACGTAAAGCCCCCCCGCACAAACGTAAAGCCCCCGTATTGACGACTTTCTGGCAACGGTTCTGGCTATGATGCTGCTTGATGCCCGTTTTTTTACAATGTGAAAACAATTCGTTTGTCCATGGATGAGACTCATGCTTGACTGGTCCAAAGCATTGACTTTTTATGTTTATTAACTCGTTGAAATGACCACATTTTCTCAATTTTTAAACCAGAAACCACTTGGGTGAATGTCAACCAAACAGGCTGTGAGACTGAGAAGCAAAATTACATAGGCCTACACAACAAAAACAAGTTAATATGTCAAGGAAGACCATACTCTATGACATCTGCCACAACAAAAATACCTGTCTTAATGAGAACCTTTGGTCACAATTAAAGGTCAAACTGGGCTCTTCAAAGAGCAGCAATTAAAAGTCGTGAAAACAGGGCGAAGAAAATTTACTTTATTTCACCTATTTTCTGTTTCTCGTCATCCACACCTGAATGTAGGCGCTTCCCCAACTTTGAGTTTACTGAGGCAACAAAAGATAAGGGAAGTATCAACGAAAGACTGAAAAAGTAGTCACACATGTTTAACAGCGGGAATAACTGGAAATGTACAACTGAAACCATGGACCTCCTACTGGCGATGGCCGTACTGATAGAGCAGTGGGATTGGTTAGGCGCAGGCNCGTAACCAGGGGGGGCAGAGGGCGAAGCCTCCNTGCAAAACTTTTCGCCCCCCCCCTGGAAAAATGTGTTGGACGTAACTTAAAACCATTGGACATAGTTCAAAAAATTTAGGCNTTCTCGGAAAACTCCACCCCTCGTGGTGTCCCAAGCTGGTTACGGTCCTGGTTAGGTGCATCTAGCGCAGCTATGTCCCACCCAAATGGTTTACTGAGCCAAAAAGTATGCCATTATCGTAACCAGGGCCGCACATTGAATGGCTTACTTTGATCTTAGCAAACTAAATTTAGCTTAAACTAATATAATGAAAGTGTGCGAACTTCACTGCAATGAAAACTGACGTGATAAAGCGGCACTGAGGACCACCTGCATCAAGAACCTCAAGTTCAAGATTATCAAAACAAGGACATGTTGTCAGTATGTGGGATAGTTCTACTACAGCCAAAACCTATCTGGTCCGTACAAAACCCCCGACTGGGACCGCGGGTTGGACGTAGCTGATCTAGCGTAATTCGTGAGTGTGTTTTTGAATCTTAATTGCGAAACCAATGGTACGAAACAGTAAGCATTTCACTTAAGCATTGTATGTCATTTTGTAAAATGATGTCATACACGACATGTTAGAATAGTGGTTCCCAACTTTTTTTTCTTGCGGAACCCTCAGGATATCTGCTTGTTTTTTTGTGTATTGTGAATTTTAATATGTTTAGTAAGAAATTGCTGTAGGCCTACCAAAGATAAATGAAAAACTTGATAGTTCAAGGAAAATCTGGCTTAATGGGTAGATTTCGCATTTGCAAGTCGGAATCAAAAAACTAGGATTCCTTTAATAGAATTACCTCAGTAGTGCGACAACAAAATATTGTAAATCCGTATGTGTAGGAGCAGGCCATCTTTTGGGGGGAACAGAGAATATTTTTCCCAAATTCCTCCGAATTCTGCCGAACACTTTATGCGACAAATTTTCTCTATTCAGTTTTCTGTAGCTGTTGGTACATTATATTCTCCTCTACCAAGTTGCCATAGACTTGAAAATAGAAAAGCTGTTAGGCCTACTTGAAATTTGGTAACCCAACTCAAAAAGTACGCTAGGCTTTGCAAGAACACTGTCAGTAATGTCAGAAACCAGCTGGCTCAGTTTACTCTTGAGCATCTGCCTCACAATTCTGAAGTTTGGTGTTCCACTCACATTCGAACTGTTTCTACCAGCAAGGAATCTCACACCTAGTGGAGGTAGGCCTAAAGCTACTTCCTTCTCTGAGGACATATAAGAAATATATTTGTTATGCATCATATTGTTTATACTATGACTGTGCCATGAGTCTCACAACATTGTCTGTTCAACTGCACGTATACGCAACAAAAGTATGTGCTCATCCAAACACTGTAGTTAAAATTAAAATCAAAAGATTTTTTGTACTTGCCTGGCATGGACTCATACTAATGTCACGAAGACCCCGCAGCATACTTGATTACTTCGATGTACAATTGATAAGGAACATACCGGTAAATGAAATGCCTTCTTTCGCCCAAACTTTAAATGAGTCAGTTACTCCTCAAGTCTAACAGACTAAAACAAGAAGTCACTGGAAACAGTTTGTTGATTTTACGTACATTTAATGTGTTTTTCTATGACATAATGTATTTCGATCTATACACCCAATAACCAAAAAGTACATTTTCATGATATTGTTAAATATGTCGAAACTTCTTTGCCTAAATTTTTTGAGATTTTGCCCAAATGTTTGACAAATCAAAATTTTGGGGGGTGCGCTTCCACCACCAGCTCCTACACCACTATATTAATCAATGCTGTCGTGTAAGACGAGGTTATTGCCCACATAGTCCGTGCTACACCTTCTCACAAATTAGTTTGTTTCATACTCGTCACAGATGCAAACCTGACAAGGAGAAATGTTAAACAAATTTTGACTCAGTGGGAGTCATTCTTCAACCTCTGCGCACGCCAGAATTGTTTGGCCTGTTCGAGAAATAGTTATAGTGCATTCGATTTCAAGGTAACCAAAAAAAATCTTGAAGCATTGTGTCCTTAGCCGTGATGGTATTATCATCCATACCTTTCGAAAGTATGGACAACGTAGACAGATAAAACCATTAGAAAAGTTTAAAACGTGGGAAACACAAAAAGATTGCGGTGGTATAAGGAAAAAGTGCTGCTTTATCTTTTATTTTTCGTGCATTTTGCTTTGTCTCTTTCTATTAGTACTTTACTGCAGATGACCGCGTTCATTACAGTTTTGTGAGTTTTAAATGCACAATTCGAAGTTTGCAAATCATATGTGGAAACTATAATGAAGGTTTGTGCTACAAACAACTTTTTACTGCATGAAAAAGGTTTCAATCGATCTCCTCACCATGCAAATGGAGTTTTTTATTGTAAATTTTTACAAACAACACGCTAAAGAGAGACAACCAAGGTTTTAAATTACTCGTTTTACCAATTACCGAACTCAAAAAGAGGTGGAAGGCTTGAAACGCAAAGGAAAATAGAAAAGCTATGCATATCACCTAATATGCAAAGATTGGCAACTATGCTCTTTTCAAATTCATCCAAGTTAGCCGCAGAACAAAAACACAGTGCTGTGTGTATTCGTGATGCCATTAACACAGTTTCGTGATCCCTCGTCTTCACACAGGTTTCGCTGAAAAATCCCCCTGCGCAAAAAAAATTTTTCAAACAGTCATTGGCAAAATTGTCTCACAAAATTACCCTCAGTCTCCCAGTCATTTTGCGAACATATCAACAGAAAGTGTTACATCTGACCTCTTTTGGTTTACTTACAAACACAAATTTTATCCTTTTACGACACTGTTTTTATATATCGTTCTTTTTTCTTTTAAGTTCCGTCCAAGTTGGTAAAACATCAAGCATAAACAGTCATCCTTTACTGAATTCAAACAATTGATATTCACCTTGAATGGAATTGAATCTCCCCGCTTGCAGAAGACTGGCAAAATCTAACGACGAAAAATGCAAGCTTGCCTCCATGACAAATATTCCTGCCCAATTCCTTCGCAAGAGTTCCAACTGCAAAATTAAATTTTGCTGCAAAACTGTACGTATTGAGAACGTTCAGTGCATCGTGCGTTCCACGACGAAATATAAATTTTTTTTGTTGTAAGATTTGACACAAAGAAGCTTTTCTCGTCTTATTATACCCTTTCCGGAGACTCCATCCTTTTCAATACCGAACTTCGCGAACACCACTGAACAACTTCGTTAAAAATTTTCACTCCAAGCATGTGCACGTTGGCACCACAAAGACTCATCATCAATGTTTGCTGATACCACGTGCCAGGAGCAGGTTCAAAAGTTATGCTGTCTTGTTTTGTGGATGGAACCGCAAATGAGCTTCCATGAGCGAAAGACGATGCCATCCTGGAAGAAACATTTATCATGACTATAACGAACAGGGTTGTCAGGACATAACCCGTTTTCGAAAAAATGTGCTTAACGCAGAGACACGTACCTATTGACGAGTTCGTTGCTGACAATCGGCGATGCTAGTTTTGTTTGGTGACTGCTGCTATAGTCAGAGCTAAATGGAAGAAAAAAACTGGAGGGAGTAGCAGCGTGACAAAGAGTCGAACTCTGATCACTGCACGTAGCTTTTGCAACGTTGGCATCAAGAGTGTTTTTCACCGTTGACATTGATGAGGGAAAAGCTTGTGTTGCTGCAAAAGTGTTTCAGTCAGGATGTTTTCAGTACATTGATAGAATTTCAATCGCATTTCAGTGGCTATTTTCAATCAAAAAGTTTATATTTTTGAAAAAATTATTTCTGGAAAAAGAGGTGCAGCATGCATTATACCTTGTGCCTTCGTACTGTAGATGCTACATGCAAGCAAAAATGTCTGGGCACCACTTTCGATTTAACTTGGATCTTTGTAATTTAAATGTTTCACCATCAAACATTCTAGCTGCTGGGTAACCTATCTCGAATAGCCCTATTGCAAACTTGCTTGGAAGTTTAACGCATGTGAATATGATGTTACTCCACTTTGAAGCAAAAAAAGCATTTAAGCCCAGTAAAAAACAAAATCGAGCAAAGAAGTCTGCAGTAAAATTTTTAGTTACAATGCTTAGCTGTAAGAACTTTTCTTTGCAGATGATAAAAGGAAATTCGGTTTGTTTTTTTATTGGCATTTAAAAAAAATAGCATCCTTAAGCGGACAATCAATATAAAGAAACCAATGTAACGAATTACCGTGATTTGCCCCAAACAACCCAATGGAAGATAAATGTTGAACGAGTTGTGTTGATGCCCAAGGATTGAGGAGAAATTCCGGACGAGGCAAAATAATCTGTGGAAAGTTTATGTTCTGCGGAGCAGCAAGATCAACGCAATCGTGATGGGTTGTTGTGTCTGGTGATGCAGATCCACTGGGCGTAGAAGATGGCTGCGGAACTGATGCTGCAGTGTAGATACTTTTCTGTNTGTTTCTTACGAGCATGGTAGGCAAGGATAATGTCAGACGAAAGATACGTTTAATTTAATTGAATCATATTCTAATNAATCGGAACATTTGAAATAAATGACGGCATACCACTACTTCAATTCCATAAGAAAACTGACTTATATTTTGTGTGATGAACTGCTGATACAGAGTATAGCGAAAAAATGTAACCAATGAAGAACAGAAATCCAGATATAAGAAATTACTATAGGTACTGCAAGCTGTATCTTCGCGGTGCTGCTTTTTTTAAATTGAAAAATGGTAAAATTGCGCCTGAGGTAAAATAAAAATATTCTTCGGAGAAAAACATATAAGCACTCCATATGTCTGAAATCCGCTACGGGTGCTGTCTAGTGCAGAAACAGAACTCTTTTCATGTTTGCAGATGGTTTCGTACAGGAATAAATTCGTTGCATAAAAACAAGTAATCACTGATAAAAGCGACATGAACATCATGGTGCTGATTTTTTGATGTGGCTGTTGCGAAATTCTTTTTAGATTTCCAAATTAAAAAAACACCTGATTACCGCACAAGTGTTCATGTCATGAGCTTAAAGCATGTTGATTAAAGTTGTACGATTGCATTGACGTATTTTTTTATGGCAATAGCCACATTTGGTAGACTCTATTTGATTAGCGCTAAGCTTCGTTTTGAAATAGAGGCAAACTACGAAAAAAACACAAATATCAACTACATGTAAATTACTTGACAATATACACAAAACTATAATCACCTATTTACACAACTAGTTCAAGAAGCATTTGTTACTCCGACGCACGCCTGCTAATTACTTAACTCCACTTGTTGCAATGATAAAACATCTTAACACATTACTTTCTAACAAATGGACTTTGTTTTTCTTACAGCAACAATGGCGAACTAAGATTTTAGGATAGGGGCAAACAGCAATTTACCACTACTTTTGACACAAGTGCAGCCATGAATGCAAAAAAGTATTTGAACAGAGCAAAACTCGGAATCAGATATTATAGATATTTTGGAGATGTTATTCTAGCTTCAGGCCATTCTCACTTTTGTCATTGTTTATCTACTAAAGTGCTGTTTTTCACAACCTTTACTTTTTTTCTCCGCAACCAGTTGCACATTCCTCGGATTTTGAGCCACATTCCTTGGGTAATTATACGCTGTTGACGTCGAGGCCATCGTTATGGATTGAAAGCTTTCATTTTCCGTAAACTGGCGAGAGGAATTGCGCGGTCCGCGTTCGTGCTGCACCGATCAATGCACAATGAAGTGATTAAAGCAGTTCGCAAGGCATGTGCTGACGGAAAAGCATCCGCCATTTTGATCAAATAGCAATAAATATATTGCATGCACAAGAATACTTCTACTCGTTTCGTCATCACATTCTTGTGAAAGAGTGCCTCTTTTAAAAACATATTTGTAATCATGTTTTTACAACAGACAGATGTTATGTATTCCAAACAATGACATATGTAGGCTTAAGTCATTTTGGTTTGCCTTGTACGCTTCGACATACACATGTGTTTTTTCTTGAGCAATCAATATTAATGTTAAGAGCGCAGTGTATATTCCAGTTTTACCATAAACACACACACATTTCAAAGCAGCATGAGCTGATATGAAACGTTAGTTTAAAATTAAAATTGATAGCAGCCTCAACATTTCTTTTATTTTTGTTGTTCACACGGATTTCAACTATGGGTGAAGACCCGCCATTAAAAACGTACAAGAACTTTGAATAAATGATTTTTGCGAAAATACAATATAGTTTTATGCTGGACATTCTGGCCCGAGTAACTTTATCCTTTTTTCAAGTCAATAGTATTTTTTAGTTTTTGAAACAAACGTTGTCTCTCACTGAAATTTTGCAATTTAAATTCTGCAACCTTGCCCTGTGGCTAATCATACCGTGAAAAAGTACTTCAGAACATTTCTTGAAAAAATTTTACCAAACCTGAACAGACTCCGTGTTCATTTTTACGTCCAAGCAACGTTGGAGCCTGCAAGCTCGGCACTGGTTCCTGTGTGTTTTATCCACCTTGCACATTCCTTTCGTAGATCCCTGGAAGTAGAAATAATATATTTAGAAGTCTAATGCAAGGTTATTTTTATTCAAGGTTGCATCAAAACAAAAAATAAATGCCAAGAAATTAAAAAATTTTGTGGTTGAAAATCAAACTGGAAACATATAGAAGGAACGGAGTTTGTTCTCCGAAAAAAGATTTAGCTCATGCCTCCGGCATACTTGTTTGAGAGAATAGCCTTGTTTTTCAAAGTTTTGTTACGGCTATGCAAAGTAATTGACAATTCAACCCAGCACGTCAACAGGACAAAACATGTGTTGCAAGAACTTCAGCAAAAATGTTTTAGTTTTGCAGTGATTTCATTACGTTTTTCTGTCATGAAATTCTTTGCACTTTTTCCAAAAGATGATAAAGACTTTTGCTTCTGTTCTTAAAGCTGACGTTGCAAAAAGTTGAACCTTGCAGAAGTATTTTCTTTGTCTTCTGATGCTCCGTTTGAAAAATCCGCTACATCCGTCGCAGGTGAATACTCCATAGTGCTTCCCAGAACTTCGGTCACCACAAACACTGCAAGGTATATCGAGGATCCTGCCTACAAACCAAAGTTTGAAAAAAATTTGCAAAAAAAACAAGAATATAAAAATCCCGAATTATTTCTTGAATTGATCAAATTGTCTCTAAAGATTACTACAAATTGACAAAAATTGGTTTAAATTTACTATATATGTACTGCACCAGTTATGATCTATATATGGTGTAAGTAACCGAATGCATCTAAAGCTGAGCTGTAACCACTTGTCGAAAGTTGAGTAACACTTACTGTACGTTTTCTTCGCGAACTGCACAACAACTGTTTCTTTGAGGTGGGACAAGAGTTTAAGATAAGATCGGAACCTCCTAACTACAGGTTCCGATCTTATCTTAAACTCTTGTCCCACCTCAAAGAAACAGTGTTCCTCCACGTACATTGTAAATACAAATAGAAAAATCTGTAAAGCTTGGGTCGAATTTAAACATTATTTTTCTCACATCTTCGTTCCCAAACATCTACTAATAGTAAAGAGGATTTGTTAGTAGTTTTTTTTTGAGCTGTAAGTAATACAGAAAATTTATTCGTATCTTCGCTTTACACAAACCAGAATTTTTTGTTTATAGAATCCCTATTTCTTAAATCTAGTGGCCTGTTGCACGTATGTCACAAAACTGTACCAAGAAAATTTTTTAAATCAGTTCCATTGTAGTGTACATCGTGTGCAAGTAAATTTGACAAAATTTAACAAAAAAGTTCCAGTAAATATGTCAATATGCCAGTAAATTGGACAATATGCCAGTAAACTCCAAATGTTTTGTGGAGTTTAATACATTATGGCATGTAATAACAACGGAAACTATACAGCCAAAGCAATACTTACTTTTCTTGGGTTGGCAGCTTGACAAAGGCAGGGGCATCATTTCAGTGCTACCTGAAATCATCAAGTGGTTCAAGCTGTTTTTTATGAAAATCAAATACTTTATGCCACAAAAATATTGAGTTTCTGCTTGCTTCGCACGAATACTTTCAGTTTTGCTTTTGAAAATTACTGTTTAGTAGCTGACATTCACCTTAAACTGCAAAGACCATTTTGCTAGCATTAAAAGATAAAAATTGGCTACCGCATATACCACTGTAAAATACGTTTTAACACTCAGGAATGTTATTATTGCTAGCAGTGAGAAATAAAGATGTTTTTCAGGCTACTCCAACTACGTTCCGAAAATCAGTGCACTTGGCAAAATTCACTTCCTGCTCTTGCAAAGCGCATAAGTTTCGAAAGAAGTTTAGCGTGAATCCGCATAGCCTGCTTTGACTATCTGTTCTTTAATCATACTCTGCTGTTTTGCGTTACTCATAAGTAAAATAAGTTAGCAAAACATCTCAGTAGTTTATGGCGGGTGCATCACGTTATAACATCCATGTCGAGAAAGTTAGTTTAACTGCCCTGCTGTTGTCGGGTCATTCTAGATGCCGATTTCTTTTTGTAAAGCGCCCGCAATTGTGACGTCTCCATTTAAAACGCACGCTGTTCTTTTCTTTCCAAGGTCGTGGCGAGGCAAATTAGCTTCCACAAGATTGGCTTTAAGCCGATTAAAATTTGAACAATTCTGCGTTTGTTCAATACAAAAACACTTACGTTGGCACCGCTAGGTTTCAACATATGTCCCTCATTTGCGGGAAAGCTATAACTTTTACAAAACGTGTTATGTTGGGGTAAACGCTTCGTACAAAATCGAATGTTCAGTGTATTAAGAGCTACTCAGAACCAACATAAAAAGAAAACGCATTTACATGATAGCTAACCTTCATTCATTTTTTATCGAGGAAATCTTTTCATTTGGCCTCGTAGATAAACCCACAACTCAAAAAAATTTTGTGAAAGTAGGTACAGAAATACAAAGAATAGGTCGGTACAGTTGCTCATTTATTGAAACTGGACACCAGTTTTTGGCGTTGAATTTGAAACAGATGTGAAGAGCTGTGAAAAAAATTTAGAATTACAATTCAACAACTTTAGTTTGATAAAAACAGAAATCAAAGCTATCATTATTTCAGAAATTCAAAACTTTGAATTGTTAACCATGGTCCTATCGCTTAAACGTATAGGAATTATTTTACTCTGCTATAGTTTAAATTTATAAATGGGGAGATTTTTCCAAATAAAAGAACAACCTTCAAAAGGAACTTTGTTTTCAAATGACTTCTGTAGAAGCTGTAACTTCTCAAAAGGTTGTTTGAGCTTATTGAAAATCACTGCCACCAGTTTGTGGGGCATAAGTTCAACCCTGGAGCTGTTGGCAATCCTACGTAGAGTATTTTTGAAAAACAGCTTGGCCACATATTTCTGTTTGTTTCATTTAACCGTTGCTAGAACCTGCGTCACGTCAGCCCTTCTATCTCCTTGGGTGACCTTTTATCAAACGCGAAGATCAAAACTCCGCTTCATAACCGAGTATTATCGCAGATTGGAAGACACTAATCGCCTGTCGTTTTGCTTCGCTGTTGCCAACTCACTCTAATTGCACATGTGCTTGCGTCCTCAAGTGCTTTAATACGTCCGTTCTCATACAGATATTCGCCAAAAATGGCAGATTTAAGTCTTTGATATCAACGACATTTTTCTCAAGTTTTGAAAGCATCTGCCTGATTAGATGGAAAAGAACGTCGAGGTGGGTGAAAACCACAAAAAGGAATAAACGCTGCAGGGCAAAACATCTCCTCCAGCCGTTGTTCAAATTTCAGGCATTTGTCAGTGATTTTATGGAAAGTTTGTAATGCGGAATTTATTTCTAAGAATAATGTTCATTCCAAAAAAGTGTCTTTGATATCATGGTGGTTCATGCTACTACGTGTCAGTTTGCCACATCTATTCAAAAATTTGTTGGACGTGCATATTATTTAAACTCAGAAACTATACCACCAGCTTTTTTGCTTGCCTCTGAATGTTGACTTTTCATCAGGAAGGTTCATACTCACAAATATAAACGTAACAACGGCATCTACGTAAAAGTTTTACGGGTTTTATAAACTTGGAAAATTTTTCGGGGAGTTTTTGTAGATGATGTCGTTGCAGGGGCGTAACGAGGTTAAATGGCGCCCGGGGCAAGAAACAAGTTTGGCGCCCCCATTTTCGAACCCGAGATCTTTCGGAAGCAAATGAGCTGTTGAAGAGAGTGCTTGTGACACTGTTGGGGCCTTTCGGCGCCCCCCGCAGTGATTCGGCCCCTGGGGAATTGCGCCCCCCTTGCCCCCTCGTTACGACTCTGGTCGTAGCCAAAGCAGCGCCGGTTGTCAAGAGGTAAAACAAGTCTTTCATATCTGCACTGTTTTTATCACCATTCAAGAGATAGAGAGTATAAGTACTCAGTGATTTTTCCAGGACAATCACATGCCAGAACGCCAACTTTAGTTTTGTCAAATCGTGTTACATAATGTGCTTGGACACATTTCAGTTTCTTTTCATATATTTTTCTGATGAGTTTTTTTTCCCTGGAGGGTGTTTTATTAAAAGTTCATGGAACTGGTTTATTTAGGCTTTGTTAATTTTTCAGCAATTGGGGAGAACTTCATCTTCAGTTATCCGAACAAAGCATGATTACCGACACACGTTAAATCTTTCACCTGCCTTACTGCCACGAAGAAAACTTTCCTTCTTTGATGCGGCTATCAGCTGGTTTTCTAAAGCTATGTACTGCTGTTCTGCATCTGTGGTAGTAAGATAAGCTTGCTCAAGAGAAAAAACAAGTAAGATCTAGAATGCAACAAGTTCGTTCTCTAACTGTTACGGATGATTTGGTATTGAATCTTAGCTAGTACCAAAACCTGCTTTCCGTATTTCGTGTTTCTTGTCTCTAAAATGATTTCTATTTTTCGACCAAAGTTAGCTATGTTAGTCGAAATTGCAAAATATGCGTACATTTTTTTACTGTCCACTTCAAGTAATCTAGGATATTTTAGTTTTGCCAGCATATCTGTCGTGCGCGCTAAGTTGCCATCGAACGAAGTCAAAAGTTTTTCCCATACTCTCAAAATTGGATTAAAGTGGTGATCGTTAATCTTGCTGTTCTGAACTGTGTGAAATTGTCAGTTCCCGAGAAAACGATGAGCTACGCGAAATACTCTACCATCTGATCTATTAGTGCAATACACGGAGATAATCTTGTTAGACTTTGTTTGCTGCGTGGAGCTGATCAACGGTAAATCATGAGGTCGGATTTTAGCATTTCACAGTGAGCTTAACTCAGTGATTAATGGACTTATCTTTAGCACAATCTTTCTGCTATCATTTTTTTCAAGTTGTGAATACTTAGGCAGAAACATCTTTACTGGAATTTCATCACCCTATCCTTACCTCCTACCAGCTTCCTTCGTAATCGATCAGCAACAGCGAAACTGTTAGCTATTCGACATGACGGTTTCTCAAATGTGAGCGATGAGTTTCTGTGCAGGAAAATTTTAAATATTTTATTTTCTTCAAAAAGTTTTCGTGTTTCTTTACAACATGAAAAGTTTGTTTTTTGTGTGCTAGAACAACAATTTCATTTTTACGTCAAAATCCTCGTTTGTAAATATGGATTTCTGCTGTGGTGTGTATGTTCTCATGCACAGTTGATTTAATCACAAAAATGAATGTCGTTTTTCTAAAAATAGTTTTTGACATGAACATAGCATCAAATATAGAATCAAGACAACATTGAAGATACCAAATATCGCCTAGTATAATTTCGCCCCAATTATTCCCACGTGTAAGAAAATAGCCATGAAAATAACAATTACCCATGGACAATGTAAATATGAACATTGGTCTTCCAAAGCAACTGTATATGCTCGGAAACTTCTAGTCTGAAAATATTTATCTACAAAACTAAACTTTTCAGCTAGCACGTGACCAGAAAAAGTGCTGTTGCTTGAATACGAAGTGATTGAACAAAACCACATGACTTGCACTCAATCCGAAATCAAAAGGCTTATGATTCTATTCACAACCCGAAGAAATATATCACCTTTTTACTTTGTAACCACCCATGCCGTCAACTTGATAATGGTGTTGAGACACGCAGACAGCATTAAAAATGCTGTTTCAAAAGCGTTGCACTTGGTAGGCTGGCCTGCATTTATCTGCAGCTGAAGTGCATAAAAAGAACTGCACCCTAAAATACTTAAGTAAGCAATTGCCTTAGTGAATCCGAGGTCGTGTTTTGGTATGTGAGCAGGCTGCACCAACATATACGCAAGAAACATTGCGTTTTTTCATTAGCATTGCCAAAATAAATGCTGCAGAACCATACTGTACATAGAGATAGTCATTTCATAAATGTTATGAGACTAATACCACTTTCAAGACAAGGTGAGGGTTTTTGAGAAGAGCATATAACTATAGATAATGTGGATTAGAGTACCTAAGAGTAAAATGGCGAAGAGCAATGTCAAGGGAGAACAGCGCCGAGCTTTAGGCCGGGCTCTCCGCAAAAGCAGTGCAAACTGTGCAAATTCCCATGTTATAGTGGTGTAGGTAAAACCTTGAAGGCGTAAGGTCGGCTGCAAGGACGTTTTTCCTGTAGTTTACAGATAAAAAATATGTAGTCCTATATTTCACTGCACCAGTCACCACAGTAAATAAAAAGGTGGTATGCCTGGTGACAGAAATGGCAAATTTTGAATGTTTAGCTGTCTATCGCAACATAAACTGAATCAACTACGTCCCCCTCCCTCTATACCATGTAATCACTGCCC
>JGI24158J21664_10000565_pt1 | contig 35088 bp, 29 predicted proteins | sample Ectturendosymbi3_FD_21664 | JGI IMG/M metagenome (IMG submission 21664) | reverse complement strand
GTGCGCCCAGATCTTATCTTTATACAAGAATGCGTCTGCGCTTGTGGTTGCCGAAAGTGAGAAATGTTAAACAGTTTCTGTTAGCAACTTTCTCCACATCGCTCATTCTTCGCAGGCACGTAGTCAGGTTTCAAGGTTTGGGGGCAAATATATTTTTAGGAGACAATATTTTTGTTTTTATTATTTTTGTCATATGTTTTTAAGACAATTTTTCTGGACACAACAAAATTAGGGAGGGGCACAAAAAACTTGGGAGCCCTGCCCGCGAATGCCTTGCCCCGTGGCTAGGGGCCTAGTCCTTCGAACTAAAGTGGCGTTCACTCTTACAAGAGTGAAGTATATTGCATTGTAGGTTCAATTCGCTTGATCGGTTTGATTGAGGTAACTACGTAACTTTCCACTTGCGCTCGCCGCTCAAATATCCAATATAGAGCTTCCTTTAGAATTTTCGGCTTGATTACGAGTAGTTGCGGTACGCTGTTTAAAGTCCACCACAGCAGCATATTAGTCATAAACATGGACGTAATTAGGGGACACAAATTAGCTATGCCCACGCCCCTCCAAATGAAAAGAATACATACAGATTTGTTCCAATAATTCGCAGTGTTTTTTGATATTTATATAGGCCAAATTTGCAATGATAACAGGAGATATCGAAATGTTTGCAATATATCTTTGTATCATATAGGCCATTTTCTCAAAAAGGTTGTAGCACGGTTGACTGAGAACGATGACGTCATAAAGCACTGCTCAGAGGGGCCCCGCGCCTAAGTCTTGCATTGGGCCCGGCACCTGCTAGGGCCGGCCCTGCTTTTACATGTCACACGACTCATATTTATTTTTTCACCTCTGCTATTTGGCACTTCTCCTATTTGGCATTTCGTCGGTTTGTGGAGAGGAACCTCTTCAGTTTGGAACTACCTATGTGTGCTGCATTGCCACACGTCTGTTTTCCTTGTATTAATCTTTGTTTTGCATATTGTAGTTAGTGCTGCGCGCTAGATCCGTTCGTCATCGTTCGGTTTGCTGNATACCAAAACCTCTGCTATTTGGCACGTCTCCTATTTGGCGCCTCTGCTATTTGGCACCTCTTCTGTTCGGCACCTCTCCTATTTGGCTTTNCGTCGGTTTTGTATAGATCAGGGGTCACCAACCTTTTTGAAACTGAGAGCTACTTCTTGGTACAAATTTACGCGAAGAGCTACCAGTTTGATATACACACTTCTGAAATAAAATTTGCCAAATTTGTCTTCAATTATGTTACCTTTAATAAAAATTACAGATATTCATCAATGCGAAAGACACTGACCATTAGTGCAACCAATTTTTTGACCTAAAATTTTAAATTTTGAACTTTTTAATTTACAAATTTAGACTTTATTTTCACCTATAAATTTTCTGCGTTTGCAACTGCAAAATAATTCAGCCTTAGGTGTTGAGGTTAACTGAGAAACATATTCATGCACTTTATATTTCAAAATTTTAAAAAATTTGTTTTTTAGCTTTGGGGATGATATTGATAAGTAGCCTACATTAATAACTAATAGAGCGAAACCTGAGAACATCATGAAGTTGAAACACTACATGCACAATGGATTGAGCTTTCACCAACCACGTACTGTGAAACCACGTTTCTTTCCTTACCACGGCTATCCTACATAATATTCAATCGTCTGGTAGTGGGCAAAACAACAATATTACGTCCGAAATCGCAGCAACCAGTAAACCCATTGTCATTACAGAATTGCAACTAAACTTGCAAACGCACATCAATATCTGTTGTTGTAGTTTCAATAAAATATGGATAAAGAGAAAAAAACTGTGCTGCAAGAAAAGTTTGACCCAACCATAAATTTTGACCTAATAATTACTTCTGACTTCTTTGGACTTAATAACTTGGCTTTCCCTCATGGTATGAGCGTGAGATTTGGTTTGAAGACGTTTCAGAATCTTTAAAAAAAACGGCAGAAAATTTTTGACTTCTGGTTGCCCTACTGACCATGTTTATGCCTTTGTCAGAACAAGTCCACTGTCGACCCATGTGGTCCGTGCGGGCAGGGCCGGCCCTAGCAGGAGCGGGGCCCAATGCAAGACTTAGGCGCGGGGCCCATCTGAGCAGTGCTTTATGACGTCATCGTGCTCAGTCAACCGTGCTACGATCTTTTTGAGAAAATGGCCTATATGATACAAACAACATAATGCAAACGTTTCGATAACTCCGGTTATCATTGCAAACTTGGCCTATATGAATATCAAAAAACACTGCGAATTACTGGAATTGATATGTATGTAGATGATATGTAGACACAAAGCATTATTTTCATTTGGAAGGGTGTGGGCATGGCTAATGTGTCCCCTAACTACTGTTACAGGCAAGTTTTGCCTGAAACAAAAACTGCAGGCACTGCTGTACGGAAGGCTAAGCCTGGAACAGGCACTGCTGTACAGGAGGCTAAGCCTGAAATAAGCACCACTGGACAGAAGCCAAGCCTGGAAATAGATACTTAACTTGGAATCCAGCCAAACAAGATTCAAAACGACCTCAACCAATCAGAACGTTCCATGCGATCAGCCGATCCTGAAGCCAGTCACGAAATCGTGACACAACGAAGTAATGAGCCTCAATAAAAACCGTTGATGATGCTAGGCGACCAAGGGCAGTTAAGCATCTTTCAAATATCCGGTTTAACCAATGGTAAAGCAATGACTTAATGAGACATAATTAGCAACCAATCAAAGTCCTCAGACGCAAGGGGAAAGTCCAAGAAATCGAGTATAAAAAGGCTCGATTTCGTATCTAAAAGACAGTTGAAACTAACTTCGGTTGAGACTTGTTTCGCTCCTTCGGTTTCTCAAATCCTTAAGGTTTGGATTCAGAAGTAAAACATACTTCGGCCTGAGCTACCCCCTCAGGTTACAAACGGTTCGGCTAGTAAATTGTAGTACGTTCCTTCGCGTTACGGCCCATAACTGAGAAGTGTAAAAACTCTTAACCTTCGGCCTGAATTACCCCCTCAGGTTGAAAAGGCTCGGCTAGGGAACTGTACGCGTTCCTTCCTGCTTGACACCGAAAGCCAAGAAGGTTGACTAGAGTTTAGGTTTTGTAATTTGTTAATCCTAGCAGGATACCGCCAGGCTAGAAAATGGCTTGTCCCGGGAAATCTCTGCCAAAATGGACGGCAATAATTGAGTTGTCCAGGTTAATTCCTACCAGTTTATTGGACACTTTACCCTATGTTAAAGTGATATGCTAATTGACCTTTAACATGGAGTGAAGTCGTTTTGTAAACCCTGACTTAGTGAAGCATCAAAACTAACAGCTAAAATTAGACAGCTGTAAGTAAAACTGCGATCCGCTTTGACTAGTTTCTGGTAACACTCTGTACGATCAGAGCTTAATACCGAGAGTCGGAGCGTGACAGAAAATCGAATCGTAGACAAACCCTTGAGCGTTAGGATGTCAATGGAACGTAGATAAGAATTAATTTATTTTGTTAATGATCTCACGAGACAGTTGTATGAGAGTTTTTGTTCGAGAAGTATACAACATTAAAGCATTATTATTGGTGAGTACCATTGTTTGTTTATTATTATGCATCTTTTACGAAACAATAAACTTTATGAAATAAAATATTACCTATGAGTGTTGCCCGTAGAATAAATAGAGAAGTATCAGAGACAAGTAAGGTCTTTCAAGCAGACTTGTTTCTGTGACAAAGGGCCTTAGTACAGTAATGAAGCAAACCCACCTTAAGTTTTCTATTGTGCCTAAAGGGGTTACTTATCCTCTCATCGTAGAGCAAAGAACCTTAACACTACGTCCATGTTTATGGCTAATATGCTGCTGTGGTGGACATTAGACAGTGCACCGCTACGACTCGTAATTCAGCCGAAAATTCTAAAGGAAGCTCTATAATGGAGATTTGAGCGGCGAACGCAAATGGAAAGTTATGTAGTTACCTCATTCAAACCGATCAAGCGAATTGAACCTACAATGCAATATACTTCACTCTTGTAAGAGTGAACGCCACTTTAGTTCGAAGGACCAGGCCCCTAGCCACGGCGCGAGCCATTTGCGGGCAGGGCCACCAACTTCTTTGGTGCCCCTCCCTAATTTTGTTGTGTCCAGAAAAATTGTCTTAAACATATAATAAATACAAAAATATTGTCTCCCAAAAGCGTATTTGCCCCCAAACCTTGAAATCTGACTACGTGCCTGCGAAGAATGAGCGACGTGGAAAAAGTTTCTAACATAAACTGATTAACCTTTCTCACTTTCGGCAACCACAAGCGCAGACGCATTCTTGTATAAAGATCAGATCTGGGCGCACGATCAATTGTACTCTGTATGACGCAATAAACGAAAAAAACACGCTTCACTAGTTAGCAAACTATACATCAGTCCAAAGTTCCCCAAAGCCCAATTTTATAGTCATTCTTAATGCATGGGCTTGGATACCAATGCAAACTCTTCTTCATGAGTTAGAAATATTTCACAGGTATCGCGTCACAGAATATAGAAAAAACGTACCAAACGCAATATATAATGCGCGTGGTTGATTGATCAAATAGAAGGATATAGCCGCCCAATATGATGAGCAGGAACGAGTGTGCTGGATGACATTCACAATTTTTGCCTTGCCTAGTTAAGCCGCACTGAAGCTTTCATTCAGTGGTGTAGGAGCTGGGGGTGTCCTACTTTGATGTACCTGGACTTGAAGTAGTGCTTTTTTCCCTATTTACACATAGCCAAACGCAATGAAAATTTGGTGGAGCGGCAAATTATAAATGTGATGACTTGAATCCAACGAGAAACCTTCGTTAACCTTTTCTCAGCCTCAAACCATTGAACACCTGCCATTAAGTGACAACTGAATTTTTCATGCTCAGCTAAGCGCACACTAGCACTGGACCAACAATGTTTTTTTTTTATAGAAAAAAGTCAGATAACTCAAAAGTAAACAAAGGTGTCGAAACCTCCGTTCCCGAATTTTCAGGAATTTTAAGTTCGACAAATATAAACTTTTGGGGGTGCACTTGCCCCCTCAGCTCTACACCACTGAATGAATAGCACGACTTAAACCTTGAAAAAAGTTCACAAAAAAGCAAAAATCCAATTTTTTCAGCTGTGTACACCAGCCATTTCAGTTGCATCACCTCTCCATTGGATAATTTACGTTGTAAATAACAATTTGAAAAAGTCCTGCCTGCTACATCTTGGGGACATTCATAATTCAAATCTAACTTATCTGGGCTTTTCACGATTGAAAAATCTCGCTTAGCTGTTGAAAGAGGTTTGAATCAAGACGCAGGATCGCACAGTTTTCGATAAAGCTAACATAAGGGCCATCACAAATGAAAACGTTTGGGGGCACAGGAGAAATAAAGTCTGGCGCATTAGATATTTATCTCGAAGCGAAGGCCCCAGCTTGCAATTTTTTTCAGAACAACGACCAACAAACGTTTTGGGGACAACTAGCGTTGCATGCTACTCAACATCTTTTGACAGACTGTCCAGACAGGCTGACACGGTTCAGTGTTCAATACAGACCAAGCAAAAAATGCAAAATATGACACTTTTTGCTGCTATGATTGAATGGCCAACTGTTGGAGTCTTCGGACTCGAATAGAAGGTCTGCATCTACGGGCTTAACCTTTCATCTTTTGTGTCAATGTTCGTTCTAACGAGAGCATTGTTTGCTAACAATGAGATTTAATGAACAACAATCCAAACACACAGCTCGGGGCCCCAGTAGAGCGGGGCCCAAGGCAGCCGCATCGATTGGATTGGCTTGAGGCCGGCCCTGACCGTGCACATATCAGTATTCACTATCAAATATGCTCACTCGAGCAACTGCGCACTCGCGCCCAAAGAAACGATCACTGTCGAATAAGCTCACTCAACCGATACAACTACAGTACTACCGCCTGAAATCTGCAGGTTGGCTGGCTCTACTTTTAACAGATCAAATAGTTATGCATAAAACAGTTGGTCACAAAGGATCACCGCTATATTTCGTTGAGGAGAATCGGTTAAATAAATCGAAGAATCGGTTAAAAACCAATTTCACCACCGCCAAGCTGGCCGCAACAATCAACGTTTGCACCACCAAACACACAACACCACGATACTTCACTTGCCTACCACTAGCAATTCCACGACTTTAAAAGATGCAGGAGACGCAGGCGCGCCGTTATTACGCAACTTGAGACTAGGAATGCTCGCCACTGCGGGGCGAGTGACGTGGTCAATGAAGCATCACGAAATTACAATCTTTCCGTAACACATGTAAAGTGACATGAGCAAAAGCTATAGGAAGCTTGCGGTACAAAGGTGTAGCAGCATTCTCCGGTGGTAGCGAGACCACATATTATAGTTTCCAGCTCTCAGTGATCTTGCAAGGAATATGTTCTGGGTGATGACAACGAGCACTGCTAGTGAACGAGTGTTTTGTATAGGTGGACATGTGGACAATAGCAGAAGAGCAAATTTAAAGAGTTCGTCAGAGGACGACATACTCTTTTTCAACACTGTTTCAAAGCTGAGAACGAGAGATGAGCGGATTATAAAAATTTTCAGTCGGAGTCCAGTCTTGATTCCAAAAATTGAATCCTATCCATTCGTGATCCGCCCATGAAAAACCATGTACTTTTTTAGTCAGTGTCTGTTTTGCGTCATGAACCAAAGGCATTGCTGGAGCTATTTTGCCTTTTGCCAAATACGATTAGTTTAAGGCAAAATAGCTCCCGCAGTGTTTTCGCTTCGAGGAAAAAAAAATTTATCAAATCCGTAAAATCGGATTACAACTAAACGTTTTCATATGGCTGGAATAAGCCCATAAAAACAACAAAAATTGTCTCAGTCCGATTCAGTCCTGATCTGCCAATCTTCAAAAAATTGCAGTTCGATCCAGTCCTGATCGGGCCGAAATTGCCTGTAGTCCTGATTCAGTCCGATCCCGTCCTGGTCCTCGCTCATCTCTGCCAAAAATGAAGCGCTGAAGGTTGACAAAAGGTTTCACATTTTTACTTTACAGTGTTTCTGAGGAGCTTCTGTTGGCTTTGAAATGAACCACTGGATAAATTTTAACTAGCAATGGAACACATTCCATTAGATTTTAGTGGTTTTCAGACGCACAGTGGTGCGGGGCGGGAACAGTGCGGAAGGGTGGGCGCGGGTTGGTAGGGTGCGAGGGGTGGATGCAGGTTTAAAAGTCTGTGGGCACGGGTTAGAGGTTTGCGGGTGCGGGAGCGTTACACGATTTCTCAAATTTCTGCGGGTGTGTGCCAAGTTTAAGTTGTGCTGGGCAGGAGCGAGCAAAAATTTCCAACCCGCGCAGGACTCTAATGCACCCAAACTTCCAACGGATAAAGCAGCTATGACGTAACAGTTGTCTGTTTTTACGTTCACTTGTCTGTGTTGTTCGAAAAGTAAAATATTACAAATGAATGTCCTAGTAGGATCTAGGTCCTAACTAAATCACTGCTATTTCATACATTGCAAGTTGGCTAAACTCTTAATCTTTTGCATGTTAAGCGGAAATGCTAGTTTATTTTTGTTTCAAGCCGATATCGAAATAAATTTCTCAATCACAGCAAATGATTTTTGCTTTTTGTGTAATCACATCTCACTAATTTATTTACACGAAATTTTTACAATAGTAAACATTCTTAGGAAAGCTCGCGGGCCGGATAGGAATCCTTCGCGGGCCGGATCTGGCCCGCCGCCCCGACTTTGGGGACCGCTGCTGTAACGGTTTGGACAATTTTTAAAATGAGAATGCAAGAAGCTGAATATTACTGACTTTAGTAGTGGTGAGCCTTGGCTCACGCGAAAAGTGGCCTAACGCTAAAATATGGAATGTTGATAGCAGTCGAAAAACGGATGTTTCTTAACACGTCAGCCAGTAGATTAATTTGATGATTCTATGTTGAGAAAGCTACTTACAGTATTTCTTATCAGTGAGTTCAATTGAAAATATTTTGTTACGAGAAATGAAATCAATTAATTCTTGTCCGTGCCCGATGCTGTCGACGTTCTAGTGTACGTGCTACGCTTGGTTTGATTATTATGATCAACTGCCAATCGATCCAAGTGTTCGAATGGCTTGTGGTAGGCGACAACCACCACCGCTGGTGAACCTTCACAGTTTTGGGCTGGTTACGAGCCTTGTGAACACCCTACCAAAATGGTTACCGTACGCCACTGATATATAATGCTTTTATTTACAGTAAAATACAAGTTTGTGACGTTATGGTTGAATACAACAATTAATTCCTCTACTCTATCTGGACTGCTCCATTTAATCTAGCTCATTTTAAATCTTCAACAAACTTTAAGCTTATGGTTTAAACATGAGGCAAATAAGAGGCGTTATCTGTCTTTTCCCATTTTCCCCCATTTCCGCCGAGCATAAGTGTAGGAGCAGGTAAATCTTTGGCGGTGCACAGGATTTTTGCCCAAATTTCCCCAAACTTACCCGAAAAACACACCAAAGAAAATGACCTCCAAAAAAAAACGACTGCATTTCTTGTTGGGCACATTTTTTCAAATCAAAGCCCTATATCACTTCAAGCACCATTTGTACCCAAATATCCCTCAACTTGCCCGAAAANAGCTAACTTAAAACATGGCTTACAAAAAAACGTCAGCACTCTCATTTTGGGTGCCATTTTGTAAAATCAAAGCACATACAGTGATTTTGCGAAGGTATTCACATATTTTGCCCACATTTCCAAATATTTTGCCCCGATTTTAAGTGCTTTTTCCCGGATTTTTACCAAGTCAAAAGTTTTGGGGTGCGTTTGCACCCCATCCTCCTACACCAGTGCCACCGAGACTACTGTAAGTTGTTGCCTGCCCATGAATATATGAATGTTCTCATCACTTCATATTNATTTTTCCGTTGAATTGTTCCAAATTCTTGGTTAAATCCGTAAATAATGCTAAATGATTTACTAAAGCGCAACTGCGAATGTTTTAGGCAGAGTCATCAATTTTGTTATACTCTGGGGTGCAAATAGCAAATACTTTGAAGTTTGTAAAAACCATGATGAGCAATTTTAGGTATATATAGTTCCTTTCTTCTCCGTTTGTTCATGGTCAGCTGGATTGGTTTATTTTTGCGAATGTGATATTTGCATGTTTAGGAAGAATCGTTCATTTCGTTGATTTGTAGGTCCATTTTATTATTATGCTTTTGTATGCTATTTTAATTAGTTAGTTATAGTGAAGTAGCGAATTTCAAACTTTGTTGATAAATACAAACGCCTTGTTACTGAAAGAAAAAATCTTTCCAATCAAAAATACATTGAAAGTATTGCAACTATCAGAAAACCAGAAGTATTTTTGGTACAATTGCAAAGTATAAAGCTTTAAACCATACACCGTTTAATTTGTTTCGGATGCTAACCAGAGTTAGCGCAGATGTATAACAGATGGATGTAGGTAGTTACAATGCAGAACATAAAGTTTCTTAGCAAAATATGATCTCTCCGAAAATTTATGCCAGTTTTTGCTTTTCCCTATGTGTGCTTGATGAAATTGCCTGTTGCCACAAAAACCACTTTTTCAACAAATTTTACCTTATACATCTTCTTATGATATTTCCAAACAGAAAATTATTTTAAAATTGTCGAGCCAATCACTTCTTACTTTTCCGTAAAGTGAGTTTCGCTTTCATCTGAAAATTCTGTTTTTTGATGATGGTTAGAGTAGCCTGCATTTTCCCCAATCTCGCAAATCCTTTACACCTACGTTTATAATCGTGGGTTGCAAGTTGAGGATGTCTCGAAGAACTACATAATTTTATCAGCAAACATTTTCATGTTTATTGCCTACATAAAAAAACTATAACCGGCCACGCTATATGTACATGTAAATTCTCCAATAGATATCTGGTCGATATGACGCATTTGACTGCCTTACTGCTATTTAATATTCGATTTGTCATAGCAACCACGTAATCTGACTTCGGTAAAAAGACCGTAAAGCATTTATTTCCGAACAAATATTATATTCCTTTCTCCCACGGCTGTTTACGAGTCGCCAAAAGATCTAAACAATCTAATTTGAATTCTAAACAAATCTAATCTAGCATCTTACACAAACGGCGTAACTACAGCTCGCATCAATAAACACACAGCTTCTAGCTTGCCAGCTTGGTTTGGTGTTGAAGATCTCCATCGTTTTTGCTGTATACTCTGAAATGGAGAACTTGATTTTGCTGGCTGATTCTTTACTCAAACTTTTGCTTAAATGTTGGGATCCGGAATATAAAAATATTATCTGCAGAAGGCATTTTGTAAAAGTAACCCATACCTTCAAAGTAAACTATTTGTTTTTTTTGAAGAATGCTATTTGTTTTTCACTCTGTAATAGGAAACTGATTTTCTGATGCATGCAAAATATTGAAGTAACTGATTTGTTGTCATCAAGAGAAGCGAAAATAATGTTGGGAAGTGCATCGGAACGAAACAGATTTATAAGCATGGTTAGATTTTAAAAAAATATACAGTATTTGATGCTGCTCCGTAAATATTCTCGATATGCAAAGTTTACTGCAATAATCAACATATTTGAAAGATAATTAATCCTGACAAAAAATATTTGGGTCACAAACATTTAAAGACATAAAGCAAAACAAAATTATCAAAACTATCTAGACTTTTCGATAAGCTAAAAAAGTTTAAGACCCCTCGATTGCAAGCCACACGAAATCATGAAAAAAAAACTTTCTAAGCCGCGGCTAACAATCGAATAAATACGGTATCTTTCTTTTGCGATAAACATTCGTTCTGCAAGTTACAGAAAATATAGTGTTTGATGAGCGTGTTCTTGCGCAAAACAATAGTCGCACGTACAGTTTGTTTAACCTGGTGCAACCAGATACATTTTGAAGAAATAGTTTTCATTCCAAGTACGAGTTATGTTGGTAATATAAAACAGTCCTGCTTGAATCGAAAACAGCGTTCAGCATAAAAAGAGTTAGTTAATTTAGTACTGAGCATAAAGAAACCAACAGTCTTAACTGTATTTTGTGGTATGCAATTGCAGATGTGAGATGTGCAGTTCGAAAGTACCTCTTCTCTTTCTGCAATAGTTAACCAATAATTTTTAAGGACCAACCAAAGAAATACAGATATGACAAACTCATAATGAACACAATGCGCAACCAATAGGTGTAGCAAATAAGCGAACCAATAGAAACGGCAAACACATAGCAAAACGTAATATCCACTACATCACAGTTGCTTATGATATTCAATGATGATAATTTGCCTACAATATACTGACAGTACCATGGCTGAAATAAAATAAATCTGAAAGGCAGTTGTGTGAAAGAAGTCAATTTGTATTCCCTCCTTAAAGAAAACGTTAATGTTTAGAGTGTTCATATCATAAAACTGACCAATTTTGTGGAAACTCAGTGAAATAGACCAATGGGTGTTTGGAAGAAACTAGGTTAATCAGATTTTTTGTGGATGAATAAAAAACTATGAAGTGTTTCCTTTTATCAATGTACCGCTCCAGAATAATGTTCCTGAAAAAGAAAAAATTGGTAAATTCTAGAGTTTCGACGATGATCGACAACGTTGAAGACTTGAAACTACATAATTTGTTTTCAATTTTTTAAAGTTAGGCTTTTGCATCAAGTTGGCAGGAACTGCCAACAAACACATGCCAAGACGAAGCGTGATAGGGCAAGTTTTTGTTGCAGTAAAAAAGTGAGAAAGTTACATTTATTTTCAACGGAAGTTCCATTTATGCGCAGGAAGTTGCATTTATGCGCACATTTGACTGCGAAAGACTTGACACAACGTATTTTCGTTTGCGCGGGCTTGGCCAAAAGCGAAGATTTTCCGCACTTCCACCTCAAATTGAGTTCGGGCACTGTCGCACATGGCTGGGGTTGTGAAACTACTAGCTTGCAAACCAACTGTTTCGCCATAGGTAACATTGAGACGCAGCTAATCCGTCATATAGCTCTTTTTCATGCAATCAAAGAGAATAGAACTCAACTGAAATAGTCTTGTAGCATTTTTTTTTTAATTATACTTTTACGTTTTGCGCAATACTTGATAAAAATTGCAGTAAAAAATTGCACGCTTAAATCGAAAAAGTTGCAAAATGTTGCAATATAAAATTCCTGGAAACAGCTCAAAACACTGAACTACATATATTTTGAGTATTTAGGAAGCTGTAAAAAAAGTTGCAAAAGTTGCAAAAACTTGCCCCAGAGATAACTGGCCGCGTTGACAGTCATTTCTATCACATGCGTTATCACCGACATCTTTGGATTTGCCCACTGTAGCCTCAGGTCAAAGATGAGTTCTGCGCAACAAATGTTTTTCTCACCAATGCTACGTACGTCATTTATCAGGTATGCAGGGTGCTCGTCGCTTGCAGATCATCGCAATACTTAATTCAGTTTCAGGCACAGTTCATCATGTGGCGGAGTATCACCAGTGTGCAATCTTTGTTAGGCAAGTGATTACTCAGGATTGATGTTTGACGTTTCCACACCCGTTGGAACACTATTACACGAGTATGCAGCTTGTAAGTTTGAAAACATCTAACCCGCTGATATTCAGAAAACTGAGGCACAACTGAAAGGGGAATGAAAGAAGCATCAACCAAATGGGTATTCTCGAGTTTAAAACTCGAATATTTTTAAACAAGGCAGAATTGTGACTGATTTAAGTTGTTGTAGCGTTGTTTCCTGCATATCCGCCTCTTTTAAAATAGGCTACTCAAGATCAATCAAACGTTGCGTAAGTAATCAAAAATGCATTGAATTAAGCGCGTGTTTTTCAGTGATCCTCTGTATGAAAAAGAAAATCACTCAAGCCCCGCCTGGGCGTTGAAATCTTCAGAAGATCACACGTATCAAAATCATTTTTTGCGACAACGTATATTCAGATGACTCATTGCTGATAAAACTTGATGTTTGCACCCAAGAAAGAATTTGCTGTAGAACAACGAACGCATGGCCCTGTTTCGACGAGAAAGGGTCCCGGTAATAAGTGGGTGTTTTTAAAATTAACTTGTCCGTGATATTGGATTTGCATGGGCATACCATGAGGTTTGTCATGTGGGATGGACAGTGGTATTGAAATTTGTCACAGGTACCACTCTAAGTACTTGGAACGCCGTATGTCAGGAATATTCTGAATTTGAATAGCACTATTATATATCGCAGAGCAACGATTAGATGTAGACAGTGCTATGGCGTATTGACACCTGACCTCCGAAAATCAGGTTGTTCGTTTATTGTTCAGGTGGCCACTAATGAAAGGGTCACCCAAATATCATTGGTCCCCTCTACAGCCGAGCACCTCCTGATTGGGGGTTGGGATGCCAATGCCATGGCTCTGCAGAGGCTAGGTATGCACATGCTATATTGCATTTCGTATTGCTCGTTTCAAAGGAATGCCATGGGATGGCACACTAAGAAGTTGGCAAGGGTGGAATAGGACAGAAAAAAGTGTCGCATGGACAAGTGTGGTGGTTAATGTACGTCCGTATGACAATCTGATGCAAAAAATTTAAGAAGCCATGGTTTGTGCGAAGAGAGTTTTGTGTCCTAAAGATATAATACGAAGCGCGGTAAGACGAAAGTTGATAAACGCTGCGATTGAAAATGATAAGATCGTGACAAGCAAAGCCGTGTTGGTAAACATCTGCTGAGATGGTCTCGACAAGGCTTTTGGGGCGTTGTCATCGGCTAATGAGCGTACCAGCAAACAATGTCTTGAACGAAGATTTGCTAGTTACTTGATTGTTGTAGGAGTGTGGGGACATATACGCAATTTTGGAAGCATGCCAAAATTTGTATAGTCAATGGGCAACTCTTTAGTTGTAATAAAGTCGTTTAGAAGTTTTCTTGTTTTCATGTGCTGGTTAAATTCTACAATCCATTTTCAACAGTGTCACCGACTCTTATTCTTTCAGAAAAACATGGTTACTAAGTAATTCTTGTTGGTTTGAATCACGAGCCACACCTTCAAACTCTTTGAACGTTTGAGAAAGAACTTACACTAAAATGACCTCAAACGCCAACACCACACGTATCAGCACTATATCCTCAAGTTTGGAATACTGTTCCACCGGTTTAGGTTTCCAAGATGGCAATACCCCTGATGCAACGGGGATTTCTGTGAGTTACCATAACATCCATTACCAAGTTCGACAAAAATCGAACCGCATGCATCTCTGTAGAAGCAAAATGACAAAGAAGATTTTGAAAGGTGTTAGGTGAGAAAAAATTAAATTACCTATATGTAGCTCAATAATAGTTCCTTTTACAGCCGAAACGTTTTCATCAAAATATTTTGATTTTACCAATGTATTGGAGTAAAGACGAAAGCATATGCTTTCGAACTTCACAAAATTTTTGCTTTTGTGCTTGTGACCTTCAACAGTATTTGAATGCCCTTCTTTTGAAAACAATCAGTCTGAGCTACAGACTACTATCAAAAAACGTAAATGAATTACTCTATCACAAATTTGTATTATATTGGTACTGTTACTTTTTTTTCTCATTTTGTAGTAAGAGAACCCGGATTTACATTTCTGTTATAGCAGTATCAGTTGACGGCGAACTTCAAATATAATATTGGTTTCGATTCAACAAACTTTCATGTGACTTTAAATTGTACTTAAAATTTGGGAAAATAAGCTTCGTTTGAAAATATACTAAGGCGCATGTTTTGAGGATTTTAGAAACATTTTATGAAAAAACGTTCTTGTGAATTTTGGGAAGTTTAGGTTGCAGCCTCAATTTCACATGGAAAAAATTTTTGATAAATTTTTATATTAAAAAAGATGCAAGCTTGGTGGTTTTTACCCACAAAAGCATGCATTTTACAGGGATTGGAAGATTTCAGTGTGCCATACAAAGTGGTCTAAGATTTATAAAAACAGTTTAATGAAACGACAGCTCCTCTCAAAATACAAACAATTCACAAGAATGCTTTTTCACAAAATAAACGTTATTTAAAATAATTTCAAAATGTCCCAAAAGGTCCACTAACAAACATTTGTCACTGTAAGTAGTGAATGGTGTCTCGATATATGGTCTGGGTCTCGTCGCATGTCTCCGGACCCGTTTTTATAAGACTCCGTCACGAACACTGCAGGTCTCGGTTTCGAGTCCACTGTCTCGAGACTTTGAATGCTCTACCGACATTGCCTGCCTCAGCTTCTGTAAATCAACCGATCGGCTGTGTGCCCCGTCTTAGGGAAAGAAAAACAAAAGCTGGCGATGCGTAAATTTGACAAAATTACAGCTTGGAAGTGTTGATACAACTTAAAAAAAAACTTTTTTCAAGTTTCAATTCTTCAGGCTCAGTCTCAATATTCAGGTCTCGGTTTCGATTTTCTGACTAAGTGTTGATCTCGGCATCGGAAACTGCTGTCTTGACTTCATCACTGACTGTAAGTTAAAATATCGGTGGAATAAAACCTGAATTTTATTTTTTTCAGCTTTAGTCATGAAAGCATTTGGTTTCAGGCCTAGTTTTCCTTTTAACGTTTTTGACTGTGTTGGATAACTGCCATTAAATTTGTGAGTTACAGTCCATGTCCGAGTCCAATTAAACTCAGTGAATCGAGTCCGATTCCAGTCGAATTTGTGGAGTTAAGTTCAAGTCCGAGTCCACAACTTTCGGAATCGAATCCAAACATGAGTCCGGGTTTTGGAAAATTGTTTGCAAAATTTTAGCACTACAGTTGTTAAAGAAATATGCTAATAGACAGTTAAACATTGATTAGGTTCATGTGAGGATTTCATCTTTTGCAAACTTTGCGTTAGTGCATTTGCAGGCAAATCTAATTAAATGAACCATAAATAAAACAAAACGAATGAGCTCAACCGGTCTAAAGCTTTCAACAACAATTTAAAAATCTCCACTTTTTAACACATAAATTTATCGTAACTACCAAAAATTTTTAAATGTAGCATCAAACGAATGACATCAGAAAAGTTTAACATAGGCGTCGCAAGGAAGGAGTGACGGCAAAAATTCTCCCAGGTTGCGGCTTTTGAATCTCAAGGCCAAAAAAATCAGATATCCTTGACAACTCCGAAACAAAAAAACACGACTTCTGTGTCTAATAAAACAAACACACCTCTTCACCTTCCACAATTTATGTCTAAATGTTTCACGTTAATTTGTTTTGATGTTATGGTTGAATTCGTGTTCAACCAACAGATACGGAGACACAGCTGTGTTCCGTGATATTCTTTAATGATCAAACGTGTAGGAATCAGCAAAATTTTGGGGATGCGAAGGATATTTTGCCCAAATATCCCTACATTTACCCGATAATTTTTGCAGCAAACTTTCCCCCTACAAATATTCTGTACCATTTGGTTGCTCATTATCAACTCTCATGTGAAATCTAAAACATGAAGACTTTTCTTTTTATGGAAGTCAAAGAATGATCTTTTTAGAGAAAAAAGGTCAAAGTCAGACTTTTATGTTTTTCCATTCAGACAGACTCATTTATCACTCAATAGAAAACAAAGGTGTCAAAACTTCTGTGCCCAAATTTTTAGGGAATCTGTTTGAATTGTCGACAAATCAAACTTTTGGGGTGAGCTTACACCCCCAGACCCCACCCCACTGAGAATGATTAAGCACTGCCATTTTGTTGAGATAAAGTAAAATGAATAAATAACCATAGATAAGCAAGTGGTGTGTGGAGATACGATACAGCTTCTTTTATCCAGGAGGAACTTTTATCAACCAACGGTAATCAGCGCTCAAATTATTTCCATTGATGGCTCAAGCAAGCAACTTTAAGCAACTTGATCCATTGGTGTTCGAGCCAGCTTTTTTCAAGGTAGCGTCGTGGGAAATAGCCCTGAAAGTCTTAGTTTTCAGCAACGTTTTGTATGCAAAACGTTTGAAGTGAAGTGGATTTGGGAAGGGCAGAAGTTCTAAAAAAATAAGGAATTGTGTGTTCAAATCAGTTCTGTAATCTTTGTTCGGCGAAGCCCAGTGTCAGTCCAAAGCAGGAAGTGAATCTTAAGGACACAATCGGGTCCAATAAAAAAACTATTACTCCAAATCCGTGTCCGAGTCCACAGAAACTGGATTCCAGCAGGATTCAAATCCGGGCTTTAACTCGGACTTATTCTTGCTATCCGAGTAGTATTCTAGCAAAATAGTATTCTTGCTTCTGCTTCCTTGCGTGTGATAAGCAAAATTATGTTGTGGCAACTGTTGATTCGCATTCTCCTTGCTATATTTCTGAGCAAAAGTATGACACACTAGGTGCCACAATTACTATAGCACAGCTTAATTTTTCAGCGGTTTCTTTCCATCCGGACTTAATGCAATCATGGGGCCAACTGGAAGCGGGAAAACGTCGTGAGTTCTAGTTTTTCAAGTTTGTAGCTTCGTGGTTTGAAACAGCCAGGCTTGACTGAAAAAAATTTTCTAGACTTATGGACGTTCTGGCTCAAAGAAAAGATCCTTCTGGAATGAAGCAAGGTCACGTTTTGTTGGATGGCGAACCCGCTCCAAAAGACATTCGTCTCATTAGCGGTTACGTTGTGCAGGTAGTTGTTACCATAAATGAGTGGTTACGTTGTGCAGGTAGTGGCTATATATAACTGAGTAATTACCATGAAAGACTGCACGAGTATGAATATTCTTTCATGAACAGTTTGATTTTTAGCTTGTCAGCAGAATTTTCATCTGGCGGAATAATGCAATGTTAAAGAACGCGCACCTCTCAAGTTGGTATAGTTTTGTTCGATACCTATCGAGTCAGACAGAAGATTCGTTACACGATGCTTGCAAGTCTTTCCAGTCAGCTTCTCCCGCTGTGCTGCCGATCACTTGCCATTGCCACCGCTCGCACATTCACTAGAAAAGAGGCCACATCTTCTCAGGCGTAGGGTTAGCAAAGATGGGGTTGGCGGGACACACATGACATCCTGTTTGGAGTGAAGAAGTAAGTTCAATATAAAAAAATGCCTGGATAAAAAATTATGGATCCATGCGTTGCTTAGTTCAAACACAGTTTCTTTTTTATTTCTGAACATTTTCAGAGTTTTCACTATTAAGGGAAATGAAAATCACAAATTGGGTGTAACAGTTTTCTGGATAGCTCATTAGAAGTGAGCTGATATCGCTAGTGAGAGACGTTTGGTCAGCCAACCATACACAATGTCGTACTCAAACACAGCGTATTCACACCACGTGCTCGAAATTTGGTTACAGTGTGTGTAACTGAAATACTGCATGACGCAACGCATCTTGATTTACCAGGAAACTGGGTCTACCCCTTTCATACATCTTTTTATGACACAGAAAAACGAGTAACAATGCCAACAACCGTACTTGCATGCCATCTCCTGCAATATCATATTTGGAAGTACTTTTTCGTAAATGTAGGTAAACAAAAATCTGTATACGCCAAATAAATTAAGTGCCGACATTCGATAATGTTTGGATTTATTTTGCGCAATGCATTTGATTAGATTTGGATGTATAGTTAAACAAAAAAAAAATCATGCTAAAATACAGCATCGTCCTAAAAAATAACAAAAAAATCGAAAATCACATTCAACATGCAAACTCCAACCCTGCTCTGCAAAATCAGATCCAACTTACAAGCTCATATGCAAACATTCTAAGTTGCCTCGAAATGAACACTCAATTCTATTTGCAGTGTCATATGCAAACATCCTAAGCTATGGCCTAACGGAAAATTTTGTTGAGATGCTTCAAAATTAGTAAATATGGTGTTCTTTTGTCAATTGAGTATGCTGTGTTCATTTCGAGGCAATTCTCGCAAAATCAGATAAGTCGATTAGACGCACAAGCCATGTGCCAGTTTTAGTAAAACCTTTTCACAGAACCGTCATTTCACGCATGGTCGACATTCATTCTTGCAAGTGTAACACGTCTTTGCAGATAATTCATCGCTGTTTGCGAAATCACGGTACCAAGTTTAAATTGGTAAAACATGAACGTCTTGCTACATGATGTTAGGTAGATTAACACAAAACCACTAACTGTTCGTCAACTACCGTGAAGGAAAAAGACCGCTCTTTGGGATTGCCACTTCGCCCTAGTATTTCTTAGATCATTTTGTAACCAGATAGCTATCGACTCTCGTTTGTTCAAACAAATCACAGAATTTAAAGAACTATACATTTGCCAACAGCCTGCTTTGTTAAAATTTTGAAAGGTGTTTCCGTTTCCGTTGCCTTGTCCAGCATTTGAGAACACCTTGCTGTATAATTTCGACATGGTCGTCTTTCAGTTTGTATCTGCTTAGCATAAGTTTATAACAAAGGTGTACTAATCTTCTGTGTCCTTGCTTCTCCCTAACAACATCACCGTGCTTTGTCTCTGTTTAACATTTATTTACAGCGAATATAGCCTGCACCACACAGGTATGTTTCTACTGTGGTTGGGAGCATACCTGCCCATGTCTTACCTCATCTAACTGCGAATATTAAAAATGGTGCATAACTCTCTTGAAGTCCAGCTCCCATGAAATCAAAGCGTTTCGCAAAAAGATTAAAAGAAACATTCCTTTGCGGTTTTAGACGCGGTAATGGCAATCAATTTAATTAAACAAAATCAAGCTGACTGCATTCCCCCACAAAATCCAAATCCGTGTAGGAAGCTGAAAAAAGTGATGACACCACTCATAACGCCACTATTCCAACTAAGATCCATACATTTTTGTGTGGTGGATCTGGCCCGAAGATAAAGAACCCTGCCATGTGTCCCCTCCTATATCTATCCACTGAAAGTTTTCCAACCTGGTCTGCAAAATCTCATTTCTGCAAACTGTGTTAAGCAGAGGTTTGGAAATACAACAGAGTTCATTTGAAAAAGAGTAAATTGTTAATTTTCAAGTCCAGTATTAACCGCACTATACACAACAAGCGTGAGGTTGGCCATTCATGAAAATCTTAATTTCATATTTGATGTTGCAGATCCGCGGATCAATATTTCTAAATTTTCAACCCAGATAGGATTTTTCTGTTCTGCATGTACTCTAAAGTCTAAACATGCGTCGTTTTCGTTTTTGGTTGACTGCGATCAACTGCACATCATTTGCTTCTCTAGCAAGGTTTTAAGAGAAGGTTTGGTTCACAATAACTTATTGTTTCATGAATGATCCTTTTCTTTCTATCGGTATAGGACGATGTCGTCATGGGAACGTTGACTGTTCGTGAAAATCTTGCATTTTCGGCAAATCTTCGACTTGACGCCAAGACGTTCAGTGTACAAAGCCGAAAAGAAAGCGTAAACCATGTTTTGAAACTTCTTGGTCTGGAGTCTTGTGCAGATTCAAGGGTGAATACAGAAGAATTGTTGCATTATTTACTTGATGCTAATAGAAAGGCTTTATTTGTTTCCTTGGTTTTGTATTTTACTAAATTTGATGTTGAAGAGTGTTGCCAGCAGGCTCTTTATCAGCTTTCTCCATGTCTTTGTACTTGGTCTCGAACATTCTCATTCTTGTTGTTGTATTTCTGCAGCCAATTACCAATCAATTTCGAACCCTGCACAGTGTGAAACAAGATTTTCAGTTTATCCTTTCAGTTGGAGCAATTTGTTTTCAAAATGTAGATGTTTTTCTCCATTGCGCACTTTATCATCAAGTGTGGGATTTTACACATTGCACATATTCTCTGTTAACTTCAATAAAGGCTTTTATATTCTCTGTAAGCCACTAGATGCTAATTTGGCCTGAATTTGTTTTCTTTCGAGATGCTAATGTGGCCTTAATGGTCGGAAAAAAGTTTACGTAACTTTTCTTTGCTGTTGCAACCCATCTAATGTTTTGGGTACACTTCATTCTGAATCTGTTTTTTATACCAACTTATGCACAGTGCAATGAAAACGATTATTAGACGAAATTGTCAGTTGGTGTTCCACCTGTTCGTACAACTTTTTATCTCGCGTTCTTTTCCTTTCTTGAGCAGCTTATTGCAATATAACCTCAAAGAGCAAAGTCACCATATTCCAACAGAATTGCCATGTGTTCTATTAGCCCCAAAACAAGAAAAGTGTAGAAAAATAACTATGATAAGGTTTAAATCGGTTTTTCATAACCGTGCTTGTACATTTTGCAATTACGTATGTAATTTACTGTGAAGGCTGTGTTTCAATTTCTCCAGAAATTTTCAAATTATTTTTGATAACATACAAGGTGGGAAACGAGTTTATTCGCGGCGTTTCTGGCGGTGAGAGGAAGAGGGTACACATCGGCATGGAGATGGTGCTTGATCCTCCTATACTCTTCCTTGACGAACCAACGTCGGGATTGGACGCTCATACAGCCAACACTTTAGCTAATATTCTACACAGGTAACCGGGATTGCTTCTGTGTTTGTTTGACGCTTCTCAGCCTGAAGCAAGCCTACATCAACGCTTCTGCTCCACTGTTACTTATGATAACTTTGTGGTGCGCCGAAATCGGACAAATGGTGAATCGGATAAATCTCAGCCGGGTGAGCTAGAGCAACTTCTTAGAAGTTGTCAGATGAACAACGGAGTTGGTGCCAGCTTGTTGGTTTCGAATATTTTTTCTAATTTTTTGAAAACATTCAAAACTGGTCGGTTGAGAAAAAAAACGATTGTCTAAAGCACATCGCCATCATCTTTCGACAAGGAAGTCGTCATGAAGTGGTATTATTAAAAACTATTTTGATGACAAATAGCAGGTTTTTCAAAGAATATGAGACAATTGTTTTATTTCAATAACGTTATACATGCCGCTAGAAAGCGTTATTGCAGTTTACGAAATATTTAGATCTAAATAAACAGAGTTGAAAGAGGCTACTGAAAAGACGAATCTGCACCAAACGAGCCATCTGAATTGACGTGGTTGGTTAATCCATTTTTTGCTAAATCATCAGAATAGCAAATGAAGGAAAAAACGTGATTATGACGATCCATCAGCCTCGGCATTCCATTTTTTCACTTTTCAATCGACTGGTATTGTTGAACGAGGGAGAAACCGTTTACCACGGTCCATGCAAAAACGTTGTCAGCTACTTTGCTGATATTGGTAAGCATAGTGAGAGCAAAATTTCATTTACATGCTTCAAACTTGTTCTTTTATGATTTTGAGTAAGGGATATTGCTTGCTTACATGTGCATGTTATCGAAAGTGATGAGTTAATGCATTAACACAAGTAACCGGCAACTCTGGTCTTTCTGAGGAACGATGTTGAATGTTTTCATATCAAGAAAGTTTGATGAGTTTTATATGACCTTTGCAAAAGCTTGAATGTATAGTTTTACTAGAAAACGAGCATCACCATTTTTCTCCAATTAGAAAAAATATTGAGAACCTTTATATGATAGTACGCTGGAAGTAGCATGTTTACAGCGAAAGAACCTTGTGCTGCTAAAGTCAGGATAAAAAAGTTTTCATTGAAAATAACTATCTTTCATTAAAAATGTCAAACTGTTGACCTTTTACAAATATGTGCAGAAAAATACAGTCCCGTTTTGAGGTAAACCTTGGAAATAGCTTTGGTCGTTCAGCAAAACCGGACCACGCTCACTTGAAACAAAACTTAAGTCATTTAACTGCGAAAAAATTAAAATGCTCTACCATTCGCAAGACAATTATAAGAAAGTTGTTGCAATGTTCTTCAACAAATAGGATGGCTGTGAAAGGATTATCGTTTGTCAATTTTCCTCCGACTCCTCTATTTTTTTAATGAGCTGAAATCAGTGGCCAAAAATAAGTGTTGTTTGCTCTGATATGACGCATGACTTGACGCATGACTAACTATTCACCGCTCACATGTTACGCCACGCCACCATTTCCTTCGAATGCAAGAACCTTGAGTGAAACACAAAAACCTTTCACGGTGGTGACGACTTGCCTGGTGTTTGAAGCCGCATCAAAGTATTGTGTTAGTAGAACAAAGAATTGATGATAAATTTTTGAAGTAGGTTATAGCAGCATTCAATAATGAAGTTTCAACGAACACTTTTCTTCCCGGCGCAGTAAACATCGTTACGTTATTCTAAACATTTTGAAGGTTCACGAAATTCCAGGTAGGTTTTCAAAATCAGGTTAATTGCTTTACTAAACACAAATTGGTTCTTTAGGATTTTCCTGTCCACAATATCAAAATCCGGCGGATTTTTTGTTGGATGTGATGGGAGGAGATGTGAAGCAGGAAAAGTGTGTGCTTGTCAACGCGGACAGAAACCAGTTTAAGAATGGTAAAGTGTCATGTGATTCTTTTTATAAACGGGCGACTTCCCTGACTGTTGATTTGTTTGTTGATCGCAGTGCATTTTTTTAATTTTTTTCTTTAAGATACCAAATAATTTCTGTCAAAATTTTGTAATGTGTAATGTTTGAAGTGTCATGTGATTCTTTTTATAAACGGACGACTTGCCTGATTGTCGATTTGTTTGTTGATCGCAGTGTATTTATTATTTTTTTTTCTTTTTTAAGATTCCAAATAATTTCTGTCAAAATTTTGTAATGTTTGACGAAGATCCAGTGCACAATGTATTCGCGACCAATTCAATTCGATTTCCCACGATAACTCCAAATCAACTGGCCTGTTGTTTAGGCCACTTCGACATCAGCGTCAGAACGGAGGCCTTTCATTGACATCATAAAATCACCATAGGAAAAAAAATAATGTTTTAAAATGCAGCAACAGATCACAGTGCTTAAAAGCAAGATGTCATTTTCGGTAATTTCGTGAAATAATTACCATAAAAATAGCGCAGCTACAAATTATAGGCGCGACCAAACATGCAATCTATGAGTGCGGAATGAAAAATACCGGTCATCACGGTAACTAACTTTCCTTGTTTAGCTCTTATTTGGCGCCATAAAAATAAAGCAATCCAACAAATTTCAGAAAGAATGAATAGCTTCAGCAAACTCAGCAAACAACGATCCTTGAAGATGCACAAAGATGTGAAAGTTTTGAAAATAACTGAAGGCTTTCGTGTGGCGGCCGGTAGATGGCGCAACATGTAAATAAATGGTCACGGCTAGATGGTGCCCATGAGTAACAAGTCACTGTGATAGCAGTCGCCACAAGCGGAAGATCGTAATTCATTCTCCCTGTATAGTGATAGTGCAACCTAGTACCAGTAGAGTGAACTCATCGAGGGAGCTCTATTGCTGCTGGTTTCTTTCCTGCTAGTTAATGCTCCGAATTACCATCTTTCTCTTGTCGTTGCCTCAGTAATTCAAGGCGATGCAGTCAACTGCAACATTTGGCTTGCTGTGAGCTTTCGAGAAATTTTCCTGCCATGTTATATGGCTTTCAAAGCTTTGCGATGATTCGGACTTGCATATTCTAAAAGAGACTAAGTCTTCACAAAATAACGCAGTCGGATCAATCAGCAAATTACTATTGAAACATATTGCTGATTGACTCGTGTGCGTCACCTTCGTGGAGACTTACTGTTGGAACAAGTGAGACATTATACTTTCCAAATTTCTGAAAAGAAAAGTGGTACGAAGTCGTAAGATTATTTTTAATTCGCAAAGTTTAATTTTCAAACCTATAATATTTGTGGCTGTACTGAAATGGTTTCATCAATTGAGCACAATCTTTATCATCCAAATATGATGATAGAAATTGAAGTCAAAAAGCTTGTTCCTTTTCCACAAAGCTTAAATCCAACCCAAGTTCTTTCCTTCATCATTGCTTTTTCTTTGCATTTCTTTCGACTGCCAGGTTTGGAAATAAGAAATGCCGATGATGAAGGCCAGAGGCGAAAAACTGTTATTGATGTGGAAAAGCAGGAATGCGTCAGAGTTGGTGAAATGTTGGTGGAAGTTTTCAAAAAATCGTCTCTGGCGCAAGAAGAAAGTAAAATATTAGCCGTGAGTATTTCGAGTCGTATTTTCAAATTGCGGATTCTGGACATTCCAATTAATTTTGATTGGAAATTTCGGTTTTAGCAAATTGAAATGGTTGAAAAACGCGCAGACTGCAATAAAGCAACAAACGTAATCACCGTTCATCCATTTTGTTCCAAGTCAGCTTTTCTTCTCGGGAGGGTCGCGGGTCAGCAGTCTGCCGATATCTCGAAATACCTCACGGTTTTCAGCAACTTCTGTGGTAGTTCTTCTGGCTTCACATAAATGCGACCAAACCAGGTCGGAAAGGTAATCACGCCATAGTCCATGGTCGGTTTCTATTTTGCTTTCCCGTGAGTGTAGTCAACAAAATTCATCTCCCTAACCTTTCATGAGTCATTCTGGTCACGTGGCCGAACCATCGCATCCGGGTATCTCGCTATTCAGAAAAGTTCCTTTACCTCATAGGGTTTCAAGAATTTCACAGATGCGCACCTTGTCACGACGTGTAACGCCGTGAACTCTTTGAAAAAATCCCATCTCAGCAGCTTGTGCTTGAGATAGCGTTATTTCAGTCATGACGCAACTTGCACGACCATACGTAATGTCGGAGCAAAGACTGATTTGAAAACTGAAAATTTATCGGCATTTAAAAGTTCTCTTTTTTAGCATGGAAAGCTGAAACTCATGCAATATCGCGTTTGCTTTACCAACCCGGCTATGGCTGTTTATTCAATTCATATAGTCATTGAAGAGAAGTGGCGACAGTACACGCCTTTACACGCCTTTGTCGGCGACAGTACACGCCTTTGTCACAGACTTGAGAGCAGTAATACTACGACTTTATGGCTGGTAGCAGGTGGCCGTCAACACCGTGCTCCTGCAAATCTACCCAGAGCTTTTCCCGAGGACCTGGTGGTATGCTTGCCCAAGGACCACAGAAAAATCGCAGACGTCTTTATCATACTCCGAAGATTTCATGAAATTTTTGTAAAATTATTTCAAAGCTTTGTCAACACCCACATCAGTTCATTTCAAATTATAGATAAGCAGCAGGTGCCAGACAGCAAGACTCAAACTTTAGCGCATTGCTGCTCGTCGCTCGTAGGAGAAAAATTCGAAAAATGAAATGGGGTTAACAATTGTTTGTGGTAAATTTCTACCTGCAAAGCAGTTCATTACAATCGATATCAACAACCTGAGCCGCAAAACATGAACTTCGTTCCAATAAATTGCAAAACACACCTTTCTTGTAGTTTCTGCAAAGCTGAGTTTATCAGCTCCTCCTGCATTTTACATGCCACAGCATTTGATTTTAGGTTGCAGTTTGATACTATATGTACATCATTTGATGCACAACTGTAATAAGTGTTGTGTCTGTTTACAGTTCTTTCAACCACAATGTGATCACCCTGTTGGCGAAACCAAACTTTCAGAAAACCACTTACAATATGAAACTAACTATGCAAATGGTTGTTTCCAACAGGTAGGTCTACGTTTCTAGTATTACTGTATGCCGCTTAACCTCAATTAGTCAACAAAAAACATCAATTGCAATTTGCAATTGTCACTTATGGCAAATATTTTTCAATTAAGCTGAAAGTTGTTCTGCAACGAAACATCCGTAACACCGTGCGCAACCCCATGGTCTTCTTGCTACAAGTTACAGCTTTGGTCGCGAACGGGATTTTTCTTGGCCTCGCATACTTTCAAAGTGACGCCTCATTTGCGACAGGAATGCAAAACAGGTATTCAGTCTTTCTGCAGTTTTTGTCTTGCAGCAGACGCCCGATTGAATTTTCTGAATTTGCACGAATCAGCTTCTGACAGCACGAAATTTGTAAAAGAATGTTGTGAATACTTACAGCAGCTGAACACCTTTACTTCGAAGACGGCTTTTTGCCATAAAGAGGCTTCCAATTTAAAGAACTTTGGTGGTGATGGTGGGTTTGATGTAGCCAAGTAAGAACGTAGAAACATATTCCCCATCCTGCGACACAAATACAAAACTCATAAAACTGTACGGTGCATGTTGTGGGGGCCTTAGTTTCTGATTCGAATAACGTACTGACTTCAAATGGTCATGTTGATCTTCAGGTCCGGAATCACTCTTTTCTTGGTCGCAGTTCAAGTTATGACAAATCATTGGGCTCTGCAGGTTTTCATCAACGACAGGAAGCATTTTGTGTAAGTTGCATAGCAACAGAAACATTTGAAAAGCGCGTATTGGACTGAAGATTGTTGTTGTTGCGAGTAATATGTGAAGAAGTTGGTTTATCATTTGCCAGGGTTATATTTATAAGAAAAATATAATCTTGGAACGCTTGTTAAATTTTAACCATCAATATGCAGAATAACACGGATCCCTCGGTAATCTTCCAAATTTACAGAAAATGCTTTGTTGACCACGTAGAGCAAAGTAAAACTGGGAAGTCTTGCGAAATCCTTCAAACAACCACCAAGCAAACAACAAAATGGAATTGCTTTTCGTTGCTGTTTCGGTTAATAAACCCTTAGTTACAAGCAAACGACTGCAGTTAATTTATGCTCCTTGATCTCGTCCAAACATTNCTGCGGTGTCATTCAAAATGCTGTGATGAACACAAAACTGTGACTCGTGACTATTTTCATTGATATATGAAAAGACTGTACAATGCAATGTACTAACTCATTTTATTCATGTTGGCTCCAGGCATGAATCCGCAAGCGGCTACTACCGGGTTTCTGTATACTTCTTTGGACAAGTGCTGGCTGATATCATTCCCAATCGCTTCATACCAACCTTACTCCTATCCGTCATAGTTTATTTCTTGTTTGGTGAGTGCTACGAGCATCATTCTGCTTGCAGATTTCCAGAATCTTAACTTCGTCATTCACGTTTTGGACCTGGTGCTTAGTGGACTGATAAAATCTAGCTATATTTGCAAAAATATAGCTTGTCTTTCGAACTCCTGCATGACATCATTTTAAACTCAAATACGACAGGATCAGAAGTTGCTCATGAAGATGAAGATGACAACTTTGCAGCCTTCACACTAAGCCAAGTTTTATGGTAGTCACTTTATTCGTTGGCGCAGTTAAGACAGAAATTTATTTTCTGTGGTGAGAAGCTGTTTTGTGAGAAACTGTTGGTGAGAAGGTTTTTGTGAGAAACGTTAAATTGTTTGCAATGTCACGTGTTCATTTCAGCTCACCTTTTATTTTCATTTTTTTAATACTTCGCTTCTAATTAACTCTAACGATTTCGTCAGAAATCTGGAAATTTGAAAAGATTCAGGACTTTCGTGTGGAACAAAACTGTTTCAGAGAACGTAATGTATAAAAAGAAGCCGTTCACAACGTAATTATAACTCTCTTAAGTCCCGCGTGCGCCACTTCTTTGCATTTTTTGAAAAGCTTGCAACGCCATGACTCGCCAGCCGATTGAACTATAAAGCTGTTCAAACCGTCTACGGATTCAGCAAGTCATCGACTGCAGATTTAAAAAAACTTTTTGGTTTGGGGTTTTCTGGGAGTGACGTCACAATAAGGGCATGTTTTCGCATTTTTGGCGAGTTTGTCTGGCCCTGAGCGCCAACCCAATGAGCCATTTTTTGGCTTACGTTTTTTGGAAGCTAGGCTGTGATCCGCGTCTTTAGAGCCCTTGATTGACTTGCTAGCATATCTGGGGCCGAATTTATAGCTCAAAAACCCACCTTTTGACAAAAATCGCCATTTCAGGTCAAATTTGGCCAGCCATAACTCAGCAGCAGATTGAGCTAGAGAGCTATTCAAACCCTGTAAAGACTCGTGAAGTCTTGAAAATTAGAATGAAAAAAGATTTTTAAGTTTTGGACTTGGGGTTTTTGGTTGATGACGTCATGAGTGGGGTATGCGTCATACGTTTGATGACGCCATCGCCGATCCAACAGGCCGATATTGTGTCTCAAAGTTTTGTTGGATTCTGCGCTGTAATACGAGTCTTTAGACCGCTTGATCGACATTATAGCGTTTCTGGTTCAAACGTTATGCCAAAAAAATTCCAAATATTTCAGGAATTTCCCAAGACTTTCAGGGGATTTCCCTAATGCATATTCGGCAATTTGTGCCATAACTGTTTAACCAGAAACGCTACAAAGTCAATCAAACCCTCTAAAGACTCGTGTTATAGCCTACAAACCAATTAATTCCAATAAAACTTAGAGCCACGAAATTGACTCAATTGTAGAACTCACACAGGATGGTGACGTTATCTGATGTTTTGACAAACTTGAAAAAACATGTCAAAACATCCTGTCGTTATGTAAACATCACCAACAAGGCCGAAAACCCACAGTGAAAAATTTTTTTAAATTCTAAACTACAAGACTTTCCTCATCTATAGAAGGTTTCGACAGCTCTCTAGCTCAATCTGCTGGCGCGTTATGGCCATGTAGAATATGGATGTAATCCACCCCAGGTTAGCGTTTGTGGGTGCTGAAGGTTTCACCAAATTTTGGCTTTTTTCCCATGATTTTGACTCCAGATATGCCAGAACGTCCATCAAGGGCTCTGAATGCGCGGATTTTGGCCTAATTGCAAAAAAGACTTTAGCCAAAAAATGTTTCTTTGGAATGGCGCCCAAGGCCGGGTAAATGTGGCCAAAAAACGCAAAAACTCCCCCACTTGTGACGTCGCATCCAGAGAACTTCAAATCCAAAAAGCAAATTTTTTTCAAAATCTGCAGTCGAAGACTTGCTGAATTCGATGAGGGATTGAACAGTTCTCTAGCTCAATCGGCTGGCGAGTCATGGCGTTGCAGACTTTTCAAAAAATGCAAAAAAGTGGAGCACGCGGGACTTGAAAGTACTGCTGATTTTAGGTAGAGTGCAGAAATGTGCTAACTGAAGGGAGATCTCTGTTCTTGTTTAAATAGAACTCCAGTCGAGCTGAAACAGTTTTTGATAAAAAGTCAAGTAATGTCTGCCCAATATTATTTTTGTTAGTGGTGAGCAAGATGTATGACTATAAAGTGAATTTAAACTTTTTAAAGGAAATTATTATTGGGTTGCAACAAGTCAGCAGGTAATGATACCGGTGCTCTTTTAATAGGTTTTCAAATGGAATTGGAGAAATTCTTGTTTTTCCTTCTTTCATTGCTGGTGACCAACCTTTCTGCTACTTTTCTGGCATTTTTGGTCAGCGCTGCACTCGGCGACTTTTCGGTTGCCAATGCGATTCTAGCGTCAGTAGGCTCAGTGATGATTTTGTTTGGTGGGTTGCTAATCAACCTCAAAACTTTGCCGACGTGGTTGTGGTGGATGAAATTTCTCAGCATTTACTATTATGCAAGTAGGGTGAGTAAACATATTCGCCTGATCCTGTGCTTCCGTGAGTGTTTTTTGAAATAAAAATGTAGCAAAGATGGTACTTTGAGTGATATTATATTACTTCTATGTCTTGTTTGTTGTTTCAAGAAAGATGGCCGAGATAAAACAACTGAAAGCACGATAACTCTTGCAAAAAGTTATTTCACTGCCGAGAAAAGGGAGTTTAATTTAGTTAAAACTCATATGAAACGTGGTATTGTTTCTGACGAAACATGGTACTATCAATTTTGCCATGAAAATCGTAAATTAAGTATCCATCTGTCGTTAAATGTCTCGACTAAAATCAGGATGTGTTATTTGGGCATAATTCAGATTTTTCAAGATGTTTCTTATTTCATAAACGTCAAGTCACTTTTCCGGCTGAAGATGCGCAGTGCTACATGGACTCGATTTCCTATAAAAAATTTGCTTGAATGACTCGCTTGTTTGTCACCTTTGTGGAGTCTAGTTACTTGAATACTGATGTGCGCACGTTTGAATCATCGCAAAAAGAAGAAAGCAGAGCCCAATCGGCTGATTCCTCTAAAGCTTGCAGCAAACCTAGAGCTTTGAATAGCCCCATGGCTATGGACAGAATCGAATCTTGTGCTTAGTTAGAGAGGCTCGATTTTTTCATGACAGGCAATTGTTTCAAACGAAATGACTGGCATGGTGTTTATTGACAACGCGTCTCATCCTGGATTCGATCCCAGTTCCTCTCAACCGTGCATCAGTAGCGTTACTGGATCGCCCATAAAATACTGGTGAGAACAATGACTGCTAAATTTAGAGAATGCTTTGATTTTATCATTTTATGCCTAACTTTCTTTTTATGACTGCAAATTCCACCAAAAATTAGAATACATACGTTGACAACTTGGTATGCAATACGAGAACATGATTACCTGAAAAATTGCTAAGAGCAGCTTCATGGTGCTCTGGCAACGAGAAGGGCTTGCGTTCGGTCAACAAAACCACGATGGCTCGCTCTCTGCTTCACTCAGCTTCTAGCAAGTCACACCCAGAAAAAGACGGCATATCAAAGGAATGACTGGAAGCAGGAAAACTCACTCTAATAATTACGAACCAGGGCGTGATCAACGATCAGGATGTTACACTGCGTATCGGTGACGCTAAAGTGATTCGATGCATTTAGCGTACGATATGAAGCTTAGTTGTGCTGTGAGTCACACGTAATTGTAAGGTCAAAGCTGACGCATTGAACTTTTTTTCTATCATGACTTGGGTTACTGCTCGTTGTTTTCGCTTTACATTCTTCACAATTAATGTAAGAAAAAAGTGATCACATATCTCGTGTTCATGAGCCATTAAATGGTCTCAATTCTTTTTCGGACCTGATTAATTATTTTGTTCGGTTTTATGTGTTCTTGTGTGATAAAAATTTGTTTCATTATACATAACCATAGGTAGTCTAACACCCAGGTCTTCAGTCAGCTCTGGAACAAGTTTGAGCACGAGCTAATTGCAGAAAAAAACTTTCTTCAACTTATTAAGTCATATGGGTCTGGTTTTACTCACCACTGATCAATTGCTTCATTTGTTGATGCTGCTCGACTTGTGTTATTGAAATTATGCCATCGATGGAGACATCCAGCCTTGTTGGAGAGGTTATTTCAACAACAGTTTTTAAATTCACTACCTGCCGTTGAAATGCTTTTAGCGCCACGTTACCAGCCTATTTCAGAAAACGTGAACACATGGTTCTTTATGAAGCATATTTTTCTGCAAAAGAGGTGTTCCGTACCTTCTCATTTTTTCCTTTTGTTGCCGTTTAATTGTAAGCAGCATATGTGCCTCAACGTTCGGTTTTCAATGCTAAAGCTGTGTTTGGGAATGAAATGCGACGTTCGCATAAGCCAAAGGCCAATTGCGATTAATTTTCGAAATTTGTGTTACAGTACAACAGGGGAGCAATACATGGAAACACAAGGGATATCGTACAGCGACTGGGATCGCTGGTCGAACATTGTTGCCTTGGCAGGAATGTGTGTCATTTTCCTGCTGCTTGCTTACATCGCACTGCGCCGAATCAGCAAATACAAATAAATGTCCGAATCGGCGTTGCATTGGTTCTCTTCTAACTAAAAGTTGCAAGTAGATATGTGCGTTTTTTGGTTTCTTATCGTTATCAATATCGGCTACATCGCAGTAGCTAAATGCAAGTTTCTTTTGCCAACACTCTAAGTTCAACAGGAACATACCTTCTGTTCTTGAGTTTCCAAGTTTTTAACAAATGGGTTCCCAACCTGGGGTACTTATACCCCTACGAGTACATTTACCTATCTGAAAGGGTACATTTTTTGTACAGCCTGAGAAAAATTAACTTCGAGACATAGAAATAAAGCCTACCTTTATCCTAAAAATCTAAAAGTTCTAATAAAAGCTGAGTGGATTTTTGTTATTTAATCAAACTTCTTGTCATAAAATACTATAGGGGTACATGCTCATCTGTCGAAATGCTGAAGAGGTACATGGTCAGAAAAAGGTTTAAACTTGTAATTTGGTATCTTTTCTCTTGTTTGTAATCGAGCTTCGGTGCATTTATTTGTTTGCAGTTCGCAACTTCACGCATCATTCTCTACGCCATCGATTTTGTCGTTGTTGTTCAGTGATGACTTCCACGCTGTTTATTGTAATCACGCGTCCAACACGAGTCTTCTCCCATCGCGTTTCCATTGGCAGCCATAGCAGAAGTTCCAAAGAAAATCGTAAAATGGACTTATACCCGGGGAGCAAAATTTTCTGTGAATTTTAGTATAGCGCAGAAAATTTTAATATAAGCTTTGCCATATACTAGGCACTGTTGCGTCGCTGAAAATCCCGTTCCCCACTCCAAGTTTTTGGTGGCGGGGCGCGAGTGTGCGACCGCGTTTTTGCACCCTTGACTTATATCTCAATTTGAACTCCAGTTCACAACTTAGGCGTCAGTCAGGCGTTCTCAAACAGAATCTGGTTACGGCTTACTTGCCTAATTGCCACAAATGGGCGGAGTTCACAAAGAAGAAGTTAGCCATAACCGGAGTGTTTTTTTTCTTTTGCAATGGTACACTGTTTAAATTTGATTGATATGAGCTGTAAACAGTAGCCTCCTAGGTAGACCCACTGACATTGAAGTAAAGTTATGCAATGGATTGAACTATAGTTGGGTTTTGAATACGTTTTTCTGAAAAATATTAAAGTGTTTTGTTTTCGCACTGGACCTACTGCGTGAACGTATTTGAGTAGGACCACTTCAGCCTGCACAGTGCTTTTCAACGCAATGGCGAATCCAGCCAGTAGCCTAAGGTTGGGGGGGCGGGTTTCAGTAATATTTGGCAGTCAAGTTTCTTTACGAGTTCACTACTGTAAGAGAGATGAAGTATACTTCACAACACTGCTGTGAAAAAACAATGGACGTCAAAATGGCCTTATATCGCGAATGCTGTTTTCTGACATGAGCAAAATCATGGTGAAAAAAGTTGCTTTCGTAGATTTTAGGTGGAACGATTGCCCCCCTGGCTTAGCCCCGGCTTCAACATTTCTTGCCGTGGTATCCCCTTGGTTGATTTTTGAAGAATTCTATGTAACTCTACAATAATTATCGGTGCTTCTCAACCATTTTATTTCCACGTTAGTAGTAGACAACTAAGAGAGCTAGCGCTATTTTGAAAAAGTGATGGAAAGCCCCTATTTTCTCAGCCCCTTCCCAGTCCCCACGCCCTTGCCAGTCCCTTGTCAGTCCCCAGCACTTTGTCAGTCCCAGTCCCTTTTCAGTCCCTTGTCAATCCCTTGTCTGTCCCTTGTCAGAGTCAAGGTTTTGCCTGAAAGTCGAGACCCGCCAATGCCCATGAGCCAAGGTATTGACCCCATCTGAGAAGATTTTCCCTTTGTCGTCATTTCCCGCGAGTGCAACCTTGTTGACGCTCTCTGTGAAAATGTTGTGATGACGACTTCGGATCAAATTCTGTTTTCTCATCTGCGGTTCGCGTGAAAACAAACACTATTTGTAATCGTCGAAAGTGATTTCTTTCTCGATGACGCCTTTCTTGATCCCCTTGCATTGTTTGCCTCCTCGCCATCTCCATCCATTTTATAGGCATAGAGCTTTGCTCGAAGCCCAAAAAACTCGGAAATCACCTTTTCGCCACATTCATCCTTCACCATTCCTGGAATCTTTTAATTGATCCCTACTGGAATTCCGGATGGGTGGTTTTTCGGGAAATTAGATGTATCAAATTTCTCTCTGGCGTCATCGGAAATGTCTTTGTAGAAATCTTCCGTTTCAATTTCATAGCAAAGATTGTCTGTGTCCTAAACAAGAGATTTGCCTTCGACCCCTATTTTTTTTTTATATAATTGTAATGAAAGTCATACATCAAGGTCTTGGAGATGTTGAGGATCGCCATTCCAAGATAAACCGGCTTGTTGAAAACAAGTTCCGTTTTCCTCATATGAACGGCAACTAAGTTCTCATCGAAAATTGTAGTTCGTTCATAATNCGGTTTCGAAACGAGTTTCGCAGCTGAATTCTCGTTCGATCTGAGACGAACATCGACGCGGTTGCGATGTTCATCATCGNTTTGCCGAAGACGGAATTGTTCACGAGTTGACAAAATCTTTCTCAAACTCGTTTTGCGCTTTGGCCCTCAACCCAGTGGTCAACTCGATGTAGGGCTTCATACACGCTTCCACATCAAAGGAGATTCCCCGATGAATCTGCATGATTTCAGCCCCATCTCAAGGGCCTGTTTGAGATCGCGGTAATGCAAGACATACTTTTTCTTTTGCAAATTGGGAATAAGTTTTTCCATCTTGCCGACAATTGCTCGTTCTAGAGCAAGGGGTTGTGGACCATGCGGGAGCGCAGACATAACGCCCTAGCATGAGAATTGAGCACATCTGATAAAGTTCCTTAGAGCC
>JGI24158J21664_10000563_pt1 | contig 35177 bp, 28 predicted proteins | sample Ectturendosymbi3_FD_21664 | JGI IMG/M metagenome (IMG submission 21664) | reverse complement strand
TCAAAAAAAAAAAAAAAATCACACTGCAGTTTCATCCGCAGGAGATTTTCTGACCCTCAACTCCGACGTTTTCACCGACCGTCGCGAACACGCTCGGCGCCCCAGCGAGTGGAGCATCGTGTCTGGGGTTGTGGACAATGTGAACGCGGCAGCCATCTGGCAAAGTTAGCGCGCGTTGTGGATCGTTTTCTTTTTCCGCTTGCCGTTGTTTCGTATCGTAAGCCGGTCGGTTGCGCTAAAGGGGCTTATCCTGTTCGTCTTGAACAACGTTTTATGGAGACAGTTGTTTTTTTTTATAAGATTGTTTGGATTTACTGGCATTTGTAAGAATTTACTGTCAAGCCAAATTTGGTGCAATAGACTAGTTAGTATGGCCTTGCAATGTATTTAGAATTTAGCGAGAATTCAAGGTCTGACTCGATGTATGGCCAGTTACAATTGAAATGATGGGTACAAACCTTGCCGCCAGCGTCTGGAAGTTTTGCCCTGAGGCCTAAACGATGAACGGGCTCTTCTCGAGCCTGGGAATGGGCAAAGCCTCGCGAACATTATTTTTCTTTAACGTCTAATGACACAGTTTTTTAGCGATATTTGTCAATTCACCACAGACGTGTAGAACTTGTCCTTTTCCTGCATACAAGTGTTGGATGCTGGCAAAACAGCTCTTGTGGGGTGAGGGGCAACAGAGGGGGGCGCATTAAAGGACGGGAGTGTTAAAGCGAACGATAAGTCACAGCAGAAGTCACTCGAAGTCGTACTTCTGCCTCCGTCAAGATTGATATTGATTTTTTTTTTTTGAATGTTGGTTGTCCGGCTCTGCCTGAGATTGTTCGACAGCAAGTAATTTTTTGTTTATTCGTTTTATTTTCTTTGTGTCTGTTCATCACATGCCTGCCAAGAAAGAATATTTATTTTAACATTTTATTTTATGCACGAGGATTCTGTCGTCGCCGTGTTTTCTCTGTCTTCAAACGGCGCAAGGTTCCAAACAGCGTCATTTGGACAAACTGGCCCTTTTGAATTGAAACAACTCAAACAAGTCGCGATTCACCTAACGTAGCGCTGCGCTGAAATCGCGCAGAAAAATCTCGCGCGCACCAGTGTGCTGCGCGCAGCAGCAAGGAAACTTAAACCTCGCCCGTGCCTTCGATATGACGTTAAAAATAGGAATTGTCGCAATGTGACGTCACCAACAACCTGACTCAATTTGAGGTCATAACCATTGCTGTGTTGCGGGGATTCAAAGTTCAGGCTCCGGCTCCAACATCCAGAAGTTTTTGGCTCCGGCTGCAGAACAATTTGGTCCAAAAAAACAGAAGAAAACATTGTACTATTTGTACAAGTCGCTTGCCCCAGAAACCATGTCGGGATCCGGCTCCAAAACCCTGGTTATAATTTACGAGTTATTAACATGGTACAAACTTAATGAAGTTGGCAAACAGTAAACATCAAGCTGGGCCATCGCTTGGACGTAGACTGGCATTGCGCCTCGTGTGGGCCATATTTGGCCCAGCGATGAAATCAACAAAAGTGGCAATAATCGATTGTACTTAAAAGCATTGCCTCAAACAAAGCACCTGATTCTTGTGCTGTATCGTGTCGGGCATATGTTTGTTTTTTGTGGTGGCCAATCATGCCTGTGTCTATTTATTTGCATGCCGCCAGAATCACCCACGCATGACGTGACGTCACCCGTTGACGACGACGGAGTGTTTCATCATCATCATCATCATATCCAAGATATGAATGATGGAGGTATATCAGTAATCCTTGTTGTCAACCGACAATGAATCGATCTGCGCTTGCGCCAGTTCTGATCCTTAGCGGGGGTTTGTTCCTGCATCAAATGAAACTGCAGCTCGTTAAGCGTGTGAGGAGGTTGCTGTTTGTCAGGAAAAGCGNGTTCTCTAAGGGAGCCTGACACTGAGGCGCATCGTGGTATGAGAACTTCCAGCTCAAACGAGTTGCACTCCACTGGATTCGGTATAATTTTTTTCCCTACCAACCGTTTTCAATATTAAAGTTTTGGCGCAGCATAGTAATGGTGAGTGTTTCCTCACGGTTTCATACCCGCTTGTCGGGTTTGATAGCAGGGTAGTTTGTCCTCAAAAAGTTTTGTTTTTTCAATGTAAATACTTTGAAGTCGTGCGAACCCACGAAAACCGTTCCTTCGAGGTGGGTCTCGACATTTTCCGGCCGTCTGCCACCAGAAACAAACCTTGTTGAGCTCTAAAGCCCCGCGACTTGACCGAACGTTTTTGTTTTCCGTCATCTTCCTGCCTTTTTTAACAACGAACTTTCTGCGATTTTAAGTTCGTTCTGTTGAACTTAACGTCCGCTGTGCTCTCCAGTCACGTTCGCGGGTTTCATTCGCGCCTGTAATCGTCTCATGCCCTGCCTTGTGCGTTGAGACCAACCGATGTGGTGAGCGAGCAGCAGGCAGTGCTTGCAAGAGAGAAGCTGGTCAGTTGCAAAAACTGAGCAAGTAGCGTTTTGAATTCGGCTGAGAACGGCGGATCGGGGGGAAGNAAATTTTGGGTTGAGTCCCCCCCAGTTCTCGACGAGGGCCTGTGGCCCGGACGCGATGCTGAAGGAGGGATTCCTCCGAGCATCTGCAAAAACATCACATGGTTTTCGGTGATGCTGTTTATTTAGGCGAGAAAGTAAAAGCGAAGGTGAACGTTTTTCTTCTGCGTGAAGAACGAAATGAAAGAGATTTTTATTATTTTTGTTTTGTTGAGCAACAGTGCGTTTTGTGTCGTGACAGTCGCCGAAAGCTGGTGGGGAGAAAAGCGAGTCGACTACGCGCTGCAGTACCCGGAAATTCTCACTGACTTCCCAGCCTCGTCGCTGCCTCATCTTTTCCACGCCAGCTTTTGGGAATCGACCGATTTCGCAGCGTTCTTGCTGAGACAGGTTCGGCCAGGTTTGAGATCTTGTTGCAATGTATGGCTGCAATCTGCAAACATCGGTGAAGCTGCTAGTTGCAAGTTGCAGACGGTCGCAAAATTTACTTGGTGTTTAATGACGGTAACGGTTAGTATGATGTTGGTGTTGTCAAAAACAAGCAGTAAGGAATTGACAGCCCTGAAACAATTACAATCGTACGTTTGTTCTTGTTCGTTTTGGAGACACGTACTAGTTAGGAATTTCGAAAAACGTAGCCTGTTGAATAAACGCGTTGAATGATTTTGGCGAATGTCATTTAAACCAATGAAAGTGATACTCTTTATGTGTTGAGATGCCGCATGAGACAAATTCTACTTTACGTTTGTCAGAAATTCAAGAACGACCCTCAAGGGCAGTGGTCCCCAACCCTATGGCCGCGGATCAATTGGTGCCGGGCCGTGAAATTACAAAATGTGTACTGGAAGCACTGTTGCAAGAATGCTCCCGCGCCGCGGTAAAACTGTCAAGCGTTGACCGATCCGCGGTTACAAAAAGGTTGGGACCACTGCTTCAGGAAAGACTTGTTTCAATGCGCTTTTAAAAATGCAAGTGCACAATTCTTCTTTGCTGTTGATATCGAACAGAGATTTAAAACAAGCCGAACGTTTATTTATCCTTCCGTTGAAGCCAACCCACTTCCTACGCAAATTTATAACCCGATCAAATGCTTTTCCAACTCAGGGCTCGTTTCGTTTTCCCCCCAAAATGCTCGTGATTTGATTCTGATTACTTCCAACCCTGCCTCATCACGTGCCACCGAAAAATCTGTTTTCAGCATCCCCCCATTCCCAGATGCAATCACTGCGTTTTGCACGCCCCCTCCCCGAGTCTCACGTTCATGCGAAACACGCAAGTCGTGACCAGAACTCGACCCTCTGTCCCCAGATATTCCAGTTCGACGATGCGCGGGTCCGTCTGAACGACGGGAAAGGAGCAGTGGACTTCGTGTCCCCAGTGGCCCGGGAGAAGTGGCAGAAGAAGAGAAACCAGATGAAGCTGAGAGTATGTGGCCGTGAGCTTTGCCCGCACCCCCCTCCTCCCCCGAGCGCCCAGGAAACCGGTTTACGGCAGTTGTTCTCAATATTGTTTCCAGAACATGACCAGCAATCACCGGGCCAACGACGGGGTGGCCCTGGAGGACGGCGCCCAATGCGTCTCGGCGAAGTTCATGTACGGTCCGCTAGATGTCGCCACGCTCGCCGGCGAGAAGGTCGACGTTCACATTTTGACGCCGGTGAGACGTTTTGCTTTTTAGTTCACCGTTTATTTTTTAATGTCTGCCAACGACAAACGCAGCTTTTGCCTCCTCTTGATTTGGAGCCAGCTGGACCGGTAAAAGCGCCTTTTGGTCCACGGCGTATGTCGACGTTGTCTGTTCTAAATACCTTTGCGTTTCTGGGTTTGTTGCTCATTGCGAGCGTTTTAAGCGTGGAGGTGTGTTACGCAACAACTTGAAAATGCTTAAAAGCTCAAAATTACGCAATTTCACTTAAAATGGCACCTTAGCCACTTTTGACAGTCGGCGCTCCGACATCTGTCACGCGCATTCTCAACCTTCCATGGTGTCCGCTGTTGTCGCCTTCCATTCTTTCACATGTCGTATCTCTGGTCGTGAACTGTTGAAGCGACATAAATGTTGATTCGTTTACATTTGCAAAGTTGTTCGTTATTGTTTAATTTCTTGCATGGGGTGCCCTCTGGATTTTTTTCTACTATCCGTTCTCCCCCTCCCATTCAGACATAAAAATACAACCGAAGGAGACATTTGGATGCACTTTGGTGTCCCCTGACACTCCCCATCACCCCCTCTCTCACTCCACAATCGCTTCCTTTGACGTAATGCTTGCGTCGTTTCTGATCAAGTGGCGATCGAAACCTGGCGCCTCAACCGTATTTTCGATCTTCCGAAAGCGTGACTTAAGCAGAAACGATTCCGTGCAAACGTTGAATAAAGGCGAACCTATCATGTTTGTGTGGAAATTACATCTGTTTCGTTGAAGTGAGCGATTGGTTTGGAACGACCAAGGGAGGCAAACCGGGCAATTGTCATCCCCAAAAGTTTTTCAAAAACATTTTGAAAACGCCAAGAGCTTTGTTGTGGGATGCAACAACAAATTGCAATCATTTTGCGCCCCGTACCCCGAAAATTTCAGCTGGATGCGATCCCTCTCAACCAGGGGTTCCCAACCGTTCTCTTACCATGCACCCCTTCAGCATTCTGACAAACGAACAGGTACCCCTTCAGCCGACAGATGAACATGTAACCGTAAAATTTCTTATCACAAAATATTTTATCATGATTGTTCATAAATATAATTAACAATAAGCATGTAATGACTTTTGATAATAATATTAACTGATATATGTATAAATATTTGGAGATAAATAATATGCAAGCAAATTTTTAGTTTCTATTGATAACCTTAAATGTACCCTTTCGGATAGGCAAATGTACCCCTGGGGTTACATTTACCCCAGGTTGGGAACCTCTGCTCTAAACGATCTATTACGAAGAATCAACAATTTTCTCAATCGAAGTTTTTCAAAGCACTGACCCCCCAACCGCTCCATAAACTCGATTTTGCACGCTTGTGACCCATGTGTGACCCCCAACATAACATCTGCGTGTTTTTTTCATCGGCAGCCCCCTGCTTCGGAATGGGTCCACCTGGGTACGGAAGTGACGAACAGTCATGGAAAGATCACCTTCACCATTCCCGAGTCCAAACGCCTGGGGCTGGGAATCTACCCGGTCAAGTTTGTTGTGCGGTGAGTATAAATCTACCCGTTCGAGTTTGTTCTGCAATGAGTAAAAATCTACCCGTTCGAGTTTGTGGTACATTAAGCAGAAGTCTACCCGTTCGAGTTTGTTGTGGGTGAGTAAAAATATACCCGTACAAGTTTGTTCTGCGGTGAGTAGAAATCTACCCGGTCAAGTGTGTTGTGTGGTGAGTAGAACTGCGAGGGACCTTGCAGCCAACCATTGTGATGCAACTGCGTCAAGCTGTACGTTTCAGGAATGCACGATTCAGAGCACATTGTTCTGTCACAATGCTGCGTGGTGTGATTTGAAAGAAAAGCGAGGTTAACTTCTGTGTATGGTTCAGTCTGTTGTGACGGCCAGTTCCTACCTAGCAGAGGCTAAGAACTGCCTTTCAATAAAGAACCATTGTGTGAACAAAACTCATTGCGGCTTAAATGCACAACACGCTCGATGCTCTTTGCGATTCAATTGTGACGCAATTATAAGTGATTTAACGCGAGCGCCGTCTCCAGTGGCGACCTGACGTCGGCGGACAGCTACTTGGCGGTTCTTCCCGTGAATACGGACTGCGTGTTGTTCAGCATCGACGGGTCCTTCACGGCCAGTGTGTCCATCATGGGCTCCGACCCCAAAGTCCGTCCTGGGGCCGTCGACGTTGTGCGGTAAGCACAGTTCGGTTTATCTATGTCTATTTTGCGTTGCATTCACCAGTTACCGACAAGCTTTTGACGTGTGCATCCCACTGAACTTGCGCAGCTTGGGTGTAAGTTTGATTCGTGTCGACAGATGTTGTGCTGGTCAGTATGTTTCTCTCCGACTGAATTCTCTCCTTGGTACGTCGCCCTCGCATGCTTGGTGGTTTGCAGATCGTGTTTCGTCATCACTGCTGCTTTTCGATCTGATCGTGTTCACGTTTCTGATGGTGACGTAAATGTTTCGCGTCCGATGACGTTTTGCGTCAAACAAACAAACGTTTGTTGGTCGTCTACGTAGAATTTTGAATCATGTGTTGCAAAAAATAACCTTTGAACGCTTTGCAACTTGTAAGTCTGGAAGAGTGAAAGTGTTGGTTTCTCTTTGCAGAAACGTATTTTCAGTTTTGTTAAAATCACGTCGTTTTGTTCCGTTCGAAGGTTATGAATAACTGTGATGGTGCATTTCAACGTGAATAAATCGTGACTTTTCCTTGCTGAGTCATCGTCCAGATTGGGGCCATCCTGTGTTTTTTTCGCGGCCCTGCTTGTGAAGTGGTCCACAACTCAAAAACCACAATGGACTGTGGTCGATGTGCAGATGGACGCGAGGTTGTGACCAATGCTTGCCATATTTTGCAGATGGCCACAATCGAAAAAAGCCACAATTAACAAGTGCCATTCAGACACAGTAAATGAGACAGCGTTGTCAACAAACGTCTCAAGGTTTTTGTTGTTGCCGTTGCCAGACGCTGGCAGGACTTGGGCTACATGATCATGTACGTCACTGCGAGGCCGGACATGCAGAAGCAGCGCGTGGTCACGTGGTTGGCCCAGCACAACTTCCCCCACGGCCTGGTCTGGTTCAGCGACGGCCTGGTCCACGACCCCTTGAAGCAGAAGACCATTCTGCTCAGACACCTGAAGTTAGAGGTGAGTGGATGGAACCTGGAGAAGGTTACTTTGCAACGACTTAAGTAGCTGCTTAACTCGATGGTAGTGCGAGTTTACTCNATGGTAGTGCGAGTTTACTCGATGGTAGTGCGAGTTTACTTGATGGTAGTGCGAGTTCACCTGATGGTAGTGCGAGTTTANTTGATGGTAGTGTGAGTGTTCTGCAAGATAGTGCCCGCTGAACTCGGCGTATTTCAATGGATCTTTATCAGCTTGCACGAACTTAAAGGTCTTGCGTGGTAGTTCTGTGAGGTCCACAGAGTAGTAAGTGGAGTTGATTTACCAAACACTGGTGTTCATTCGAACGACGAATTCTTGCCAGTAACAAAGCGATTAATGCAAACATCGGACAATTGCCTGTCATCCTTGGTATATGTTTTGGTAAGGTAATTGAAGTGGTTAAGGCGTGCGAGGGTCTTTGTAGGGTTAAGTTGTTGGACTTGTAGTTGATATACATGAGGTTGACTTCCAACCTTTAATCCTTGAAATGTACACGTCAGCTCACTACACCGCACTCCCTCCAGGCTGTATTTGATTAACGCATTCTTATACGATGTTTCTGTGCAAAGTGATTCACTGAGTGATAAAAGCAACACCATCTACGTCTTGCAATGTACGTTGGGCGCCATTTTATCATTGCTACCTCTGGAGACAAACAGGCCCGATGTACGACGCGAGGAAATTGATGACACGCCGTGTGCACACGATGATGCTGTGTTGTTTGTAGTTGCCACGTCACGCCTTAAACCACCATTTAAAGTCCTTTCTGTTGCCCGCAGTACAAACTCAACTTCGCTGCCGGGTACGGTTCGAGTAAGGACATCGCTGTGTACTCGCAACTGGGCTTGGAGTCGAGTTCGATTTACGTGGTTGGCAAGACAACGAAGAAGCAATCTCACCAATGCGTTGTTAGTCGCTTCTCCATTGTGACGTCGTCAGTTAAGTTAGAATCAGCGTAAGCAAGAATTATTGTCGTGACCGAAAAAGTGACATTCCAGGGCATCGAAACGCCCGAGTTACGCCCCAAAAACGATTGTTCGCAAAGGAAACGTCATAGAGCGTTTTGTTCTATGACTGGGGTTGATTGTGACGCGAGTCGATTCAGTCCAAGCGTCTCCCGTGTTGGTCCGAAACGGAAGTTCGATCAACAGGATTTCGACTATTTTATGAAATGGTTGCAGGTTTCAAGACGAAATTTGATTTGAGCGTGCGGCTATTTCAACAGCGCAGAGGGCGCGACGCACGCGCAAGATTTAAAATGCACACGTGCACGCGCGAGATTTAAAATTCACGCGCGCGTGGACGATTGCACACCCTATCGAAACCCAACCTCGCGCTCACGCATGAGGTTGAATAGACAGGTCTTTAAACGAACATGTCTGACTGTTGTAGTGTACAAGCGTTTGGTCCCTGTAATAACTAGAGTTACAATAACAGATAATCAGTTAAAAAAAATTAGAAAGCCTGGGTGCTTTTTTAATACGTTTTTTGAGTGATTTTAAACTTTCTTACCTGAGCCTTTCTTTGTTGCTTTTGTACTTTGTGGAAACTGGTTTTGTACCTTCTGCGCCGTGCACCTTTATAATCACCTTATGGTAGATAATAAGACCTTTGTGGTGGTCGATCAGGCAGACAATCTCCACTTTTATAACATTTGCCTGGTAAATAATTGGAAAAACCTGATAAGCAAAACGTTTTGCTGTCATGGCAACAGCTTTACGATCCGTGGCTTTCTTTGTTCAGTGCTTTTCAATTGACGTCATCGCCTGAACGAGGAACGCACAGTTTGAGCAAAGCCTGTTGCTCGCATAGGCATAGCCGCGGGGGGGGAGTGCCAAAGAAGCCATGCCCCCCAAATTTTTAGAATATTAAGTCACTTTGTGCTTTGAGAGGCAGTACCCCAAACAAAATACTGTTGTTCCCCTAAAATCAAACATTCCCCCCACCAAAAAAATTTGGGCTGTTTTGTGCCGGCTACGTCACTGAGCACGTGTTGGTTCATTTTAAAGTGAAAATTACTGATGTCCAGTTCGTGTGCGTTTGCAGTGGCTGCAAGACGGTTATTCCGTTCATTTGGAGGAGCTGCTGTCAACACACGGGGTGAAACCCGCCAATTACAACGCGCAGGTAAGACCGTCGTCGTGACTTCTTCGAGCGCCGCTCTGGCATCAGCTGAATCAGCAGCAATGGGTGTTTCCAGTGTATTGGCCACAACACGGTCCGATCTCCTTTGCAGTCTCATTTTGCGCTGTCCTGACTGTGCGAAAAAGTCATGGTGGAACGCTGGCGCGATTGTATCGTTTACAAAGCATTCTTTTTCATCGTTTACAAATTTTTTTCGCATGCGAGGTTGGGCAGTTAACAGTACATGTGGGTAGTGTTGCGAGATAAGAGAAGAAAGGCGGTCATTGCATCTGGTTGAGTAGCTCAACCTTCTGGTGATGAAGTCAGTGCGGTTCTTTAACTATGTTTCAAGCTTTTGGTCAAGAGATACATTTCAATACAAAAATGTTTTCATCTTCAATCTGACCAAAATTCTCGAACACGTTTCTATGTTGTGTGTGATTTGCGTTGTGCTGTGTGTTGCATCAATGTGTTATCCCGTTGTGCTCTGTACTGCATCAACGTGTGATCCGCATTGTGCTGTGTGTTGCGTCAGTGTGTGATCCACGTTGCGCTGTGGGTTGCATCAGGGTGTGATCCATGTTGTGCTGTGTGTTGCACCAGTGTATGATCCGCGTTGTGATGTGTGTTGCACCAGTGTGTGATCACGTTGTGTTGTGGTTGCATCAGTGTGTGATCCGCGTTGTGCTGTGTGTTGCACCAGTGTATGATCCACGTTGTGATGTGTGTTGCACCAGGGTGTGATCACGTTGTGTTGTGGTTGCATCAATGTGTGATCCGCGTTGTGCTGTGGGTTGCATCAGGGTGTGATCCATGTTGTGATGTGTGTTGCACCAGTGTATGATCCATGTTGTGCTGTGTGTTGCACCAGCGTGTGATAACGTTGTGTTGTGGTTGCATCAGTGTGTGATCCATGTTGTGCTGCGTGTTGCATCAGTGCATGATCCATGTTGTGCTGTGTGTTGCACCAGTATGTAATCCATGTTGTGTTGTGTGTTGCATCAGTGTGTGATCCGCGTTGCATGGCCATTTAAAGCTCGTTAGTTCAACTCAGCACATAATACATGGTCAGGAATGCAGGGACAGGAAGCGACGGCCGTAGCTGTGATTTAAGTCACTGCCCCCCCACCTCGTTACAACTCACCGAGGGCTGAGTCTTGTGCAAAGCCTAAGACAATCCTTCTCTGCTGCGCAGGTTTTACTGCGCAAGGGTTACTTCGGCCTCCCCGGACAAAAGCCACTGATGCGAAGCCGGGCCATGAGCAGCAAGAAGCGCCGAGCACACGACCACCAGCATCGCTGAGCGCCGCCGTTCTGTTTTGATTTGAACAGTAGTCAAGACTTGCACTTTGCGCTATGGTTGCGTGTTTGCTTCTCTGGCGTGTTTGACTGCGGCGCAGGTCGAATCTCCTTCCAGCCTCGGAATCATCTGATAATGTTCCTTCTTCTGCTTCTATTCAGAATCGCTGTGTGGCTTTTTGTGTTGACATTTTTTTTTTCAAATATCCATTTGTTTGCGTATTTTCAGACCTTACCGAGTGAAAGCATTTTACTTGCTAAAGTGTTGCGCTGCTGCACTTCCTTCTTACCCAGCCAGTGTCATGCTCTTACCAAAATCTGTGTTGATACAAAACAGTCAAAAACGCTTAGTTTTGTTTCAAGGTGGTCGGACGAGGGAAAATTTGTTTTTTCCTGCGGTTGCTCGCCACCACTCTGTTGATGTCGTTTCCCTGGCAACCGCAACACAACCCAGTTTGAAAAGCAACAGCGCACGTGTGGCCTAGCACAATATTTCTCGAGATCTCGTGCGCACAACGGTGGGTGATCGACATGACATTCGACGGGGTGTGCCATCTTGTGGAGAAGAGGAAATCGTGTGTAAACCTTCATAAATTAACTTATATGCATTCGGCTTGGCGAAATCAGGGTAAACGAAATCGCAGCAGGGCTGTGTTTGCTTCCATAGTAAATGCGCACCAGGCTGCATCAACCTTAACTCATACTCAGACACCTTGTCACTTGCCGGATCCGAGTCGTGTCCGAAAAAGTTCTTGCACNAAAACTTTACTGAAAGCACTGCCTCGCGCTTTTCCCGACCCACGCCTTAGGCGTNGCCAGGNGNCCTAGGGGGTCATGCGCCCCCGAATTTTTATCACATCTAGTAGTTTTGTGCTTTGAGAAGCGGTGTCCCAAACAAAATACTGTTCCTCGCCTTATGCCGAACATTTTTTGGGTACCTTAAAGTATGGGCCGGCTGCCCCCCTGCCTGCCCCCCCTGCACAAGTTCATTCGTTGAATTTTCAAAATAACCTGCTCCTGTCATCTCCATTTACTTTGGGCGAGTTCAAGACACTGCTCGCGCTCTTCGCTGTTAAGTCATTGAAGGTCGAAAGCCAATGGCAAAATAAATTGACTGCACCAACTCTTTGACGTGATGCCGGAAACGTATCCGTTCTTACTTGTTCCGATCACGGATGCGTTTGCAGGAGACGATGTTATGCATCGTCGCACAAAAGTTCTGCTTGATTTTGTCTCAGCCAATCACAACCTGCCATTTTGGGCGACCAACACCGGGGAGTCTACAGAACAAGACTTATTGTGGGTAGTGTGTAAAATTTTAAACCTGCTTTAATGGAAAGGAGTATTAACCCAGTAAACCCTCCCTTGTGATTCATTGTTCTCTCTCAAGCAAATGCGCTTTAGCTGGAGCTTTGCTCACCAGCATTCGTCCGCTCGACCATCCCACTGTGCCGCGACACAGATGCCGAAGATTTTAGTGTCTGCAATTTTTTTTCCAACCTTTAATCCAACTTTTGCCTCAAAGAAAGTTTAATCTTCCGTGTTTTTTTTTTGCTGAGAGTTGAGGCTAAAATCATCTGAAATGCGAACCAGTGCTTTGAAGCTCGACAAACGCCAGGAATCTCAGTGTATTTGAACCGCTTGGCCGTGTGCTGCTTTCTCAACTGTGCCCCCAACACCCTTGAAACCTTATATGGACTTTAACACGTTGTCACGAATCCGACGTTGGTTTGTTGTTTTTTCATGGTGTTGTCTTATTTTTTTTCCTATTTATCATTTATAAATCAGCGATCCACTGCTCGTTGAGTTATGCGTGCCGCACATATTATTACCCTTGCACAATGCCATCCTATTGTTTATCGGCGCCACACAAAGTAAACAATCGACTGTAGAATTCATCCTCCCCATCTCGTGGATTCCACCCCCTTTTTTTACTGCGCTGCTGTCCATGTCAAGCTTAGCTTCCGCCCAAGTCTCGCTTCGAAAGCGACTGCGATGTTTTTGCACACACAAAAGTCGGCGTGGAGGAGGAAATGCGCGCCTGAGGCGTCGTCGGCTTGGCCCTGAAAGTCAGGCCATGCGGCCCTGTCTCGTCTCGACAGAGGAAGAACATCAAAGCTCAACTCTTCCCCCCCACACGCCCCCAATGCATAGTCAGGACCATGGCGGACCTCTAGCGGCGATGAAAGCCGTAAAAATTTTAGTCGGTAATGGGTGACGATGTGGCTTCCGCGTCATAGTGACGTCATAGTGATGAGGCGCAGAGCCTGCTTCTCGCGCTTTGTGCTGCGTGCGCGCGCCATGTGGTCCGTCTCGCTAGCAAGTTGCTTCAACAATTGACAGCATCGCGCAGAAATGTTTTCCGGTGACGCGTCGCAGAAGCTTCAAAGTGACGCTTCGTCGGCGACAGCCCTGTTGTTGCGACGTGTGCTTGAGTCGACGTCACTCGTGCAATGTCTCGTGCGTGCGTTGTTATCATGTCGATTATTATTATATTATACTTCAAATGCGTGTCAAAAGGTTTCTTGTGTTTCGTCATTGCTTTTTTTTCTATCTGCCGCCCTACTGTGCTCTGACTCTACTTCGCCACTTCACTGTCAAGCGATTGGCCACACACTGGAGAACGGTTAGTCATTTGTTTCTCGCATATTTTAATTTGTATGAGGATTCACGAAGACGGTTGTTACTGAGATTCCTTTGCTTTCTTGCTCTTTGTTGATCTAATAAACTGGGTAGACTGCGTGCAGTTAGTCTGTTGGCTATACGGGGGATTCTAAATCGAAACTTTGCTCCTCTTCAGCGACATCAACTACAAAGAGCAGCTTGATCACGAGATATTGTATTTTGCTTTAGCAGTACGAATACAAAAAAAAACTTGTACGTTTTTGCAAATAGACTATTAGATTTCCAAAGTTAACTTTACCCCCCAAACTCATTTGCTTTTCCCTAAAAAGTGCGCAAGGTGCTATACTCACAATTTGAAGAGCTTTCGAATTCGTTCATTGTTTCGTTTAACGCGTTTAAAGAATCTAGCGAAAAAATGGCTTCGATCGCCAGGAAAAGTGTCTACGAAACGCGAACCACACCTACTTTTCTAGAAAATGAGACCAAGTTCTCGCACGCACCCCTGTGTGTTGGCCAGTGTTGCGTCTCAAACGTGAGACGTTAACTTAACCACATGAGTAAATCGATTCCAGGTGCAAAGCGATGATCGCGAACTGACGCTCACAGAAGTGCATTTGTGGTTTCTTGATGTGAGAACAAAAACGCGGCCTCAATTGCTTTGAAAACAAGCAGCACTGGTTGCTTCACTTGGAACAATCGGACGACTCGCTGCACTCAGTAATTCCGTGTAGTTTGAAGCAAGTTCTGGTAAACATACGGTGGTACACAATAGTTTAAAGTTCACTATCAGAGTAATTTGTAACGAAAAAACTCTTTCGTAAGTGCTGCACAAATAAAACATGCTTTAGCTAACCGTCGTTAGTTGCAAGGTCGATAAGGCCACACTGGCAAATATAGCTCACTTACCTTCCCTTGTCCAAATCAACAGCTTCTTGCACAGTGTTCGGGAGTTCTGTGTCGGAAGTCTCCGGTAGAAGCAGAACGAACGCTGCACCAAACATCGCCAACACGCCCAGAACGTAGAAAGGAATTGAAAGATTTACCATTTTTCCTGTAAATGCGAGCTGGTGAATAAAAGTGTATTGCGGTGTTCCTTTTTCATCTATTTTTTACATTGCGGTATTCCTTTTCCAAGCTTGACGTCCTAACTTTCGAGCTTTGTTGTGGGAGGGAAAATTAACGACGTTAAATAAGCGAACAAAAGATTTGGAAATCGTTCCTTGGCTCCACTACTTTCTGTGATTTCTAAATCCAGCGTAAACTTTTCATTTGAAAAAGAGCGAACGACTCAAAGCACGCCGGCCGTTTTCGCTCCATGCGGTGCGCACGACCATGGCCAACAACCAAACTTCGGTTGTGTGCTTTTTACCGAGATAAAGCAGGCGGTTGCGTTTTTTATCACAAGATAAAATTAGGTATTTTTTGCGGCCCATTAGTGATATTCCAAGACTGATAAGACTTGTGAGAGTAATAAGTTCTCCAACCCTGCTTCACATCATGATGTAAGCTGCAGACTAAGTTTAAAGGTGATATTCGATGGAACAAAGGAGGATTAGGGGAGTTCCGACGAGTAGGCCTATCTGTATAATTTGCTTTTGTTGCGCTGATGAATCAGGAAAGCAAATACAGTTCAGTTAACCTATCAACAAGAAACCTCCTGGACTAAGTAAAATGGAACTGTGTTGGTCCTATACCATGGGTTTCCAACTCCAAAGGGGTTAGTGCCATCGTTTGTATACAATTTGTTCCCGTCTATAACATAATCAAACAATTGATAGCATCGTGAAGGAACTTTTTTGTCAAAAAATTTCGCCAAATCAGGCAGCCACACTGCAGCATGCTACTCAGTTAATTTGTCACATGTTTCTGACGGTAGTTAGCCGCGTGTGGAAAAACTTGATGGTTTGAATTCTTCCGGTATAAACGTAAATTGTCGTGATTTTCACCAAGTAACAAAATCATTTTTAATCAAAACAAATCACTCGCAGGTCATTTTCGAACCGTTGGCGTGCTCAATGTGCACACCTGTCCTACATCATTGCCAAATGGTAACAAAACATATTAATTAATTGGGAATTTAACGCTGCGAAGTGTAACTTCCAGATTGAAACATAGTAGGCTACTTACTAAAAATGTGTAGAACTGCAAAGGATGCTTGTCTAAAAACTCATACCTTTCGAGAAAAAAAAACATACCAGCAAATATAAGAAAAGGCGCCAAAGCGCTCGCCAGCCGCGACGACATCGACGATATACCGATGCTGGTGTTTCGCAACAAAGTCGGGAACATCTCACCGACAAACAGCGTCACAACCAACACCGCAGTTGCGATGAAGAACTTTCCCGTCATGGACGAGACGATCCCAGCGGTGACGTGCACTGAGACGAAGGAGAAGTTCAGATATCAGCACGAAGAACTCATAAATTATTGCAACTCAGGCAAAAACACGCATGCAGTCGAGTACTGGCTTCTGTCCGGAAGTCTGAAACGATTTGGCGGAATCAGTGGTGGACTAAGATTGGGGGCACCCAAGGCAAGGCTATAAAAGGCGGCCCTCGCATGACGTCATCATACTCAGCCAACCGTAATAAGACCTTTTGATCAAACCTAGGAAGGGGATATGCAAGCCACCCAAAGATATTGCTGCAGCCAGGGGGCGGATTCAGCCAGTAAGTTTAGAGGGGGCGATTTCAGTGATATTCGGCAGTCAAGTCTCATTATGGGTTCACTACTGTAAGAGAGATGTAGTAGGCTTCACAACAGCACTGTGGCAAAACAATGGACGGAAAAACGGCCTTATGTCGCTAATGCTGTTTTCCGTTTTTTTCAAAATCATTGAAAAAAAGTTACTTTCATAGGTTTTAGGGGGGGCGATCGCCCCCACCCCTTGGATCCGCCCCTGGTTGCAGCCACAATGCTGCGTCGCCTTGAGCTACCAAACAGAGAGAATCGAACTGACGACCCTCCGCGTCATAGCCCTTCCCACTCGACTTGATGGACCAAACTATTGCTGCTACGTTTTCAACGTTGTATGTGGCGAATCATTACGCCACAACGCCTGCGTTAGACTACGGCATGACTGACATAACAGAAAATGCAAAAGGGTATTCATGATGCGCACCTTTCAAAAACACTGAAAGCTAAGGAGAAGAAGCTACTGCAGCAAGTTATAAAAGTTAAGCGATAGCAAGTTGGCATCGCCCCCTTTTTTCTAGTTATGCGCCCCATTTCTCTGCATTCACCATTTACAGACTTTCTTATAACACACTTTCCCCCTGGAAAAATGCTTCGTTTCTTGAATTTGTTCCCAGCCATGAGCTTAAGCGACTCCATGAAACCACAGGCTACAACCAAGCAGATTCAACAACAACATGGCACACATGCAAAAGCACCCAACCTGAAACTTGTTTTGAAAAGCTTTTGAGGCTGAGGGAGTCAAAGCTGCCCTCTTCTTGCATTGACACTAGTTGTTTCAAAAATGTGCAAAAGTAGCAAGTAATTCATTATATACCTCTTTGCACACACACTGTAGCCGCAGCAAGTAGGTAGGCTAAAAAAATTCTTAAATATGTGATAAGATAAAACGGTTCAAGTTATACTGGTTAAGAGCTGGCAAAACAGCTTTAAAATCACCTATATCAAGACTACCCCTTTGAAAGCAGAGTACTTACACATTACATTACAGTTGCTGTTGGGGTCTATTTTGAAAGCAGTGTACATTCTCATGATCTGCTTCGGTTCGGCATATACTGTGAGTGGATGATAAGGCTTTCACCACAATTGAGGAAAATATACGCCCGAAACACCTCGATGGGGGGGGCAAAAAAGAAGGGGCCCGAGGCCTCGCTCGCCACCCTTTGAATCCACCGTGGATTTATTATTCGAACGTTGAGGTTACAAACTACTTATCCCTTAATGAAAGATACCAAAGAAATCAGCAGGGATTAGTCGTAAAGAACTACCGGTAGTAATCAAAATTAGGAAAGACCTACAACAGGCAAATCTTCTGTCAGCAAATTTTCCCAAAACCTTTATTGGCGAATAAGAAACGGAACAAGAGACAAATCTTTAAGCTGAACCTTCACACATAAATCTTTAGATAAGTCTTTAGATTGCTGAGAATACCGCTGCTGCAATCAACTACTGCACAGCTGATTCAACTTTACAAGAGTTGTACAAGGTCGCACTGTGCTTAGGAGACTTTTTCAAACAACGTGAGCAAGGTGGGATTACATACAGGTGATAATATTTTTAAAGGGAACTAAATGTTTCTATCTTGTTTTGAAAACTATCAGATGAAGCAAAGTTACTGTAGGTGCAGTATATAAGCACCCGCACTGCAACTGAAGCAGTTGTCGTCATAGATATCAAAATTTGCAACAGCCTATACCTATTACCTGCGTTGCGTTATGACTACACTAGATCACGTGTAAACAAAGAAAAATAATCACTTTTTCGAGGTTGATATTTTTATAAAAAGGGGCGCAAAACAGATTTACACATAAATGAGAATAATTTTGCACAAATTGACATTAGAGTCAAGTTAAATGGAGTCATTACCTAGCGCGAGTCACTGCATACCACATGCGCATGGGGTCAAAAACATCTGGGTGGAGACTATCGCGTTCTTCCAAGAAAGCATGTTCACTTCGAAAAGTTAGCTTTCACAATGCGTTAATGTGATGTTCACCCATCAACACCAGGAAGAAGTCAAATTGACAAAAGAAATTTCAAAAAGATTAAAAATGCTAGCAAAATTACCACAGAAAAAATCACTTTGCAGTGCAAAACATTTTTTTTCATTTTTAAAATGATTTTTGCCCGAGGAGCAATACTGAAAAATATGTGGAAGATATTATAACGGAAATTAAATATCCATAATATTGGCTTTAACGGTGTTAGCCGCGACATCTATGACACCTGCCACTGTTTAACCTATCATACATACAACACATCATTAGTGACGTAACTATAGGTTTCAGCCAGGGGGGAAACTGAGGGAACCGACTGGCCACCGAAGGTGGCCCCTGGTCAACACTTTGAAAAACGTGCAAATTGATCGTGAATCCGGATGTGGATGGCAATACTAAAATCCTTATCCACTGAAAAACTTTCAAAAATCACAACAAACAACAGCACTGAAAACCAAATGAATAATAAATACCAAAATATGAGCTAAGTGGGTATTTTGCACTTAGCTTGCCAGGGGCCGTTCTGCACCCCCGTCAGTTACACCACTGCACATCACGCAATACTTTTGGCTATTTGTTGCTTCGTCTGTTGTATTTGTGAGTATAGGTGCCTCTGCGCAACCTGAAACATCTCCAATGCGTAATAAATCGTCGATAACTAAGTCATACCCCCAGTGCTGCTACATCTACAGACGTTTAAAAACTGTTGGTGACTCCGACGAAACTGTTGTTCATTAATACAACTCTGCTTTTAAAACCCGATTTCACAACTCAAGGTTCATGCAACGAAGAAACGGTTCGACGAGTATAAAGTGATCTCAGTTCAGAGACGAGTAATACACTGACCTTCTCTAAGTGTAGGTGTTAACAAGCTGAAAAATCCGCTTAGGCTCAGGCAGACGGTGCTCAATGTTCTTCTGCCAAATTTCCGCAACATTATCGACATAACAATGTAGCATGCCATGTCCACCACGGCGCTAATAACGGCATTGATGTACTTGTTTCCTCCGAGATTGCTTGTGTTCAACGACATAGTGTAGTGAGTCATCAAGCAAACGTTCCTGCGACAAGCTCTCGAGTAAGTGGTCGTGCGTATTTGTTGCCACCCAGAATATGACACTTTTAAATGTGCGTCTTTTCAAGTTTTTTGGAATCATCTTGTTTGCAACGGTCCCGCAAAACTTTTTACAACGCTTTTGCAACTGTTGCTGAGATATCACTTGCTCAGCTGATTTTCCGAGACCGGAGAAACACGGTTCACGTAAATCCGGATAACAAATTACGCTTTTATAAGGAAAGATTTGAAAAGGCTTATCTGCGTCCTTTCAGCATCAAGACCGCAGTGGTTCAAGTTCGGTCTTCGTCGGGGGAGAATGCTTTTGAAAACAATACATGGCAGTTGCTTTCAGCCCCGACGACAATTTCAGCTTTGCTGCTTTCGAATTAAGACAATATATGACACAAGCTGAAAATTTTTGCGTTTTTATCAAGAAAGGCGTTTTAGAATATTTAACCAAGTGCACGTTTTGTTGTTTTCATTGACTAGGAAAAAGAAGATAATTATGGGATGTTTTCGCATATTTCTTCCAAAATTTTAGATCATGCACATGCAAAACAACCATTTAAAACCATTTGGAAGGCTTAGCCATCCTCACGAAGAACCATAACATTTCGAGGCGGGGCATTCATGAACCATATTTGCTTTCCAACACATTTGAAAACTCATCGCAATTTTTACTGTACAACTCCCACAAATAAAATAGGTATCGATTATTAAAATATGATTGTTTACCAAAATATCAGTATTTGACCTGGGAATGTTATAGACCATCAGAAGTGGCAGAACCAGCATTCTGTTAAATTCTTATTCATACTACACATGCAGACTCACCAAACAAGGAAATTTACCCTTTCAGGTTACTACATCATTGTTTTCGTAATCGCATTTAAATGTCTGTAATCGTAATATGATACCTAATAATTTGTACTGCAGTATCACGTCGTATAAACAAACTTTTCAAATTGCCATAGTGTTCAAAGCAATGAGCAGAAGTGTTAACTAAAAGATAGGTTTTTGTAAAAACTCACCAAAGAAAGCACGAAATGAAGATTCGCTTCCTGAGCACTGGGTTGGAACAAAGAATGGAAGCCACGATTGGCTTGCTTTCATTTTGCTTCAAACAAAGTTACGCTGATGAAATGAAATAGCACAACCCATTTTATTTTTATGCAAACAACGCAAAAAGGCATCACGATGAAAAAACAACATTAAACAGGCATTTCTATTTCCCAAATTATAAGATTATGTTTAACTAAAAATACGACTAAATTCTACCTTCCAACTGTTCACGATTACTTTCTTCTTTATGCGTGATGTCAAAGTGATTAATACTTTAAACTTTGGTAATTATAACATTCATTTCCAAGCTAGTTTTAATGAGTATAGGTATGTAATTTGTTACCTTTCAAAAATTAGCGTTTCGCCTAAATTAAATCTTAGCAGAATTCATCATACTTCTTCGCAATCTTTATCTCCCATCAACATTTCCGCGTTAGATTTTTTTCGGTTTTCCACAGAATGCTGTTTGTTCCATTTCGATGATTCGGGGATTAACCTGAAAGATCCACAGTGTAATATTTTTACCTGGCCGTAGTGCAGCAGATCACCAGGTGTCAAGATGTTGCGAAATGAATGAGATGCATGGTTGTACATCTGCACCAGACCAAGACGTCCGTCATCACAACCATTTCTTCCAAGCAAACCATCTATCGCCAACCGAAGTCAAAACGAGGATTGTTTCACAACATCTCCAACGTTAAACCTTCTGATGCTACAGCGTCTATTATTCAATATCTGTCATCACATACAACTTTTTGTCATGGATGTTCTTTTCGGCGCGGTTATCACCACATACATGTCATCACGAACCAGTCGACATCCAAGTTTTGTATGACCGGAAATTATCAGCTGGAACGTCGGTTGAAAAGGTCGCTACATCCTGAACAGAACGGGATCTGTACTTCGAAAATGATTTTGTAGCATCCTTCACCTGATCACCAACTCAAAGAGTTCAGGAAGAATGGCAAAAAGCGGCTTTTATGCTCCGCCCAATGATGCTCTATAGTGGACTGATAAATTGCGGAGACGTTTATTTTGACATTTTTGATTGTGTTGGGCGTACACCTTGAAGAAGGTACGGCGAGACAATTGTAATTGAATTGTAGGGTATTCTGTGAGGTTTTCCGCATGCTGGCTGCAGCACTGAAGACCAAATTTTGTCTCTCCAACAAATTTTAGAGACATNTTGGAGGTATGCCAAAGNTGTCTACACATGTTTTGTCAACCTCGTAAAAGCATACGATCGGGTTCTTCGTGAAAAACTTCGGATATTTTGTGGGAGTACGGTGTTGGCCTGCACCTGCTGCTGGCGGTCAAGTCACTGTGTTTCTGTTCAACAGTTTGTGTCTGTTTCAACAACACTAGCACAAAACCGTTCGCAGTGTTAAACTCCGGCAAGTGTATGTGCTATCACCACTCTTCTCCATATTCAATGTGAATTGGATCGACACGAAAGAGAGCTTTCAATATTCGCTTGATCGGTTTTATGCTGCTTGCGACGCGACCAAGTGGGAATGAAAATCAGCACTGCACTAAAGTAACAAGGTTTTTTGTATCTCAGAAACCCCAATTGTGTAAACGCTGTATGCTGCAAGCGGCAATGCACTGCCATCCTGTTCGTCTGGACAATCATCTCAGCAACACATTTATCATTTCAACAACACACCTATCACCCCAGCAGCACACCTGCTATTTCTGCAATAGACCTCTACTCGATCTTCTGCTTTGGGTTCATGAAAGGTTTTCTAATTGTTAAGTGAGACTCAACCTGTTTTTAGCCACGTTACCCTGCAGCATATTTATTTTGCAAACTACGAATTCGCGCAATAATTTCGTGTTATTTCCTGTGAAGTTACTTGCGTTCAGCCGTGGCTCCATCAGCGGGCGCTCTTGTGCTTGGGTTTAAACGCAATTAATGCCGACTTTCAGCCTCGAGGCATAACACAACGCATGATTAACGTAGTAACCAAATGTGCGAAGTCTTAGGGATTGGGTAAAATTTTTCAAACAACTTAGTAGTAACGAGAGCGGCACAAAGTAAACTGTGTTTCAGCAACTTACCAAATAAACAAAGGCGCGTACACAGCATTCGTTATTCCGACAATCCTTACGAGCCATCGCCAATCTCTGACGAAATAGGCTACGAGCGGTAACATCAAGTAACCCATGGTGTGGTAAACGCTCATGAGCAGCGCAGAAAAGCTTCTTTTTGTTTCTGGAACAGTTTCTTGAACTGCAAAAAATCGAATTCCGTTTAGTGAGATGTTGAAATGTTCGAAAAACCTTCAAGGCAGATTTTACGTCACTTATGCGGTTGACTTCGCTAAGTTAGCTCCGGAAGACGTTTTGATGATGAGAAACTGTCGTGGCTGAGTTGTCATATTATGCAAGGTGAGATGTCTTTAGAAATAATTTTGTTTCGAAATAGATTTTTGATCAGAAGCGCTATGATTTTATAATTTTTTTGAAGCTTGATTTTTACTCGCTCCGCTTGTTTGCAGTAAAATTCATGAAATGAAATTAATAAACACCACAATAAATTACCCAATTACTTAACTGAATAACAAACGATGAGTAACATACTAAGCCAAGCTTACCAAGGATGTAACCTGTATAGAAAATAATGACGAAAGAGAACCCGATGACAAATTGTATAACCAAGAGCACCTCATACAGAGAAGCAAATGAAAGTGAGAGAAGGCTGATGGCCAATAGGATGCTTGAAATTCGAATGACAGGTTGTCGCCCGATCCTGAAAACAAGTTTGACAGTTTTGAAATTGGAGCCGCTCATCAGTGTTAAATCATGACTTGTAACTTGCAAAAACTTTCAAAGGTGTTGCTAAGCGGCCTATATTCGACGTTGGAAAGAAGAACCAGTGACAGGTCAACTGTACTCTGAATGCGTAAAACTATTTTCATTCTAATCTGTCCCAACAAGTAAGGTTAATAAATTAAGTGAAGCAAAGAACCATCGTCAAGACGTTACATTCCTCAACACAACAGCGTTTCTATTGCACTCTCACTTTTTGTTTGGCCCTTTGCGTTTGAGGTCTTGCGTATCTTGCACATCGTTTATAAAACAAATATTAAGATAAAATCAAACAAGTAGAAATGTTGCCAATAGCGCCAGCGGGAAACATACACAGACATCTTTGTAGCTGGATCACTTACTTCGAGTTTTTTAAAGTAGGCAAATTAATTATAAATATAACATAATCTAGCGGGTAAACGTAAAGATCAAAGATATCATAACGCGACGGACGAATAGAACAAGCGATAGGAAAGTAGCGGAAGTCTCATAGTATACTTCCACTCATTGAATTAACACTGCCCCGTCTCGCTAAATCAGTATAATGTATTTAGCTTACTGAATTATGGTGTTAAACGACATTTTTCTCATTGCGTTTTGTGTCAGGATGCATAAGCGCAGTTGCGTATTGTCCCCTCTCAATCGAGTTCGTGTACTCTCAATCGAAAGGTTGATTGATCCTCCACCAGTGAGTGACCGCAGTAATACTTCTTGGTAAACACCGTTCACCTCAACCGCTATGACATCCCCCCGTGTCTTGACAGCGAGTAATCACGAACATAGAAAGTTGAACCCCACGTTTGGTGAACAAATGTGTGTGCTGAAATAATCAATAGTCAGATTTACTTGCAGTTCATTTTCAACCAACACAAATTGATTTCATTTTATGCGGCACACATAATCCTCTAATGTTGATAGTTTTGTATGACGAGCCTGTTGTGTCTGCAACATACGAATTTTCTTGGTTCGAGCGAATGCCCAGTTGAACATCTATCACAGTAGTGGATAGCAATAACTTGCAGAGCAAAGGCAAAGGCGCATAATAAATGTTCAGGTGAGATACAGCAGCAGAGGTAAATGACAAAAGCTTTGCAGAGAACACTTTATTTCGCATCCAACAGCACGCTTACCTGTCGGACAACACTCCACCAAAGAAGCTTCCGAATATCATAGCCACCAGCATTACGCTTGTGAACAGCGGTCTTTTCCAGGCGTTGTCACAAATGAGGTTGAACTGGAAATAAACAGGTTGGAAAGAAAATGCTTTCTATTTTAATGCGAAATGCTTGACAACCTGAAATCACTTTCGGTTGATAAAGTGCGACGATGTGTCCCTGCTGTGTGTCACTTAGGGCCTTCACACGCTTGGTTGTTGTTGCTCAGTTCTATCGGTAGTGTTAGTCACCGACTAAGTCAATAGAAGCCTCTCTCGCTCCTCATATTTTCTTTCTTATTATCCTTAGAAAGACAACAGCACAATTTACAACAAATTATAATTTTTTGCTGCCCACCAAAGATATTCCACCGTTCACGCGGCCCTTTGATAGTAAAGAATACACCACCCCTGGTATCACCATCGTCGTAACTGATTAAGGCTTGCTTTTTGCAGGTAGTTTGACAAGCATGAGCTCTGACGCATTTTGTTGAAGTCTGTTGTTAATGTGTCTGTTCGTCAACTCCATATTGTAAATGAGAGAAGCATAGACTTACTTCATTTACAATCGTCTGTTCCTCACTCAAATTATACCTCCATCCAGTGTTGCACTTGATAAAATCCTCAGTAGAACTGTTGCCAGGTTCACCACGTACAGCCCTGTGAAATGGTCGCTGACTGGTTAAACACGAGGCTGTTAACGTGAGTATCGCTCTGCATTAGTGGTTCTCAACTGCGGTTCCGAGAACAGCATGCGGCTCGGAAACACCCTTTGTGCGGCTCTCAGCATTCTTTCAACAAAATCTCCAATATTTTGTGCAACAGACTATTGCTTTGCCCATTGAATATAAACAACTTCATCATTTCTCGATTAGGTCACAGGCGTATGAAATAAGCGAATGAAAAAGTGTAAGGCAACGGCTACAATTTCTTCCTCAAAAGAGAAAGCAGGGTCGTGACTAGAGGAATTTCTTCAGGGGATGACAACATGATGGTAACTCGTTGTTCTACCTAGTCACTAAAATTTTATTGGCGCTTTAACAATTTTATTTTCATTTCGGGAAGTGAATTGCCTGGATAACCCCAGGGGCGTAACGAGGGGGACAAGTGGGGCATAATGCCCCGGGCGCCGAATCACTGGGCGCGGAAAAGTCCCAACAATGTTGCAAGCACTTTCTTCAATACAGTATATTTGCTCACAAAAGACCTTAGATTCGAACGTGGGGAGGAAACTTGTTTCTTTCCCCGGGCGCCGTCTAACCTCGCTACGCTTTAGGATGCCCACTTCCTTGTGGGCCTGAGAGAAAGCTTTGTGCTTCTTATTCTCTTATGGATGTAAAACGTAGTCTACGTTGCAGAAGTACAGGCCTAACTAAACTACGGGTGTGCTATACCCTTTTCGCTTACATTTTATGTTAGAACGTTGGAAGCGCATTGCTTGTTGCATATTAATAGGATCAGTGTGGGACGCAGGGAGCAGTTTGCGGCAAGTGCTCCCCAAACACCTGTGGCGTCCCGTTAAATAGAGTCCCTATGATATAAATGTGCTTTCAAAGGTTTGTAGTGCTCATGGAGGTCGAAACAGATATTTTTAAAATTAGTGTAACCTAATGCTTTACACTTCGTTGAACTGCAGGATTGCGTTCTGGACTTAACCAGCCACTATTATGGAATAGTATCTACAATGATCTTCTTTCGTAATAATGCTACGGTTCCCTTGCAGTGTTACTTTCCCGCGTTAGAACTGCCCGGCCATACAGTACTCTTAACTCAGGTTCAGGTAATCACAAACGCAATCGCTTTAGCTAGTACAGCACGGTTCTCCTTTTGCCGCTGTGCAAAGTTGGTCTACTTTTGTTACAAGTTTGTTTAAAAGGAAAGGCAGTAGTGAAAATGGGAATGCAACAAGGAAAACCTACATGACGCAAAATTCTAGGAGTCTCAAAGCGAAAAAAAGTTTCAGGACTGTTGCCAGTACACTGCGTGAGTCCGCAGTGTGCTTGCATCGAATTTTGCAACATAAAAATGAGTGGATGAAATTCTTGTCGAAGCAAATACCCCTGATTGAAACATAATGCAGGGAATGCAAAAAGATGGCAACAGGAACTGATGACCATGTGGTTTTGAACCTTGGAAGAAACTGATGAACGTAACCAGTTTCCTGCCCAAATTGATAAGCTGTTTGGTACCACAAGTGCTGGGAAAATCCGGCAACGGTTTCAAAGCAAACAGTAACCGTTTCAAAGTGAACTAGAAAAGTTTGCTTTGAAACGGCAACTGTGTTGTCAGCGCTGGACTTTCAATGCATATCACGAAATAGGACAAGCCCTTCTGTTGTAGTGCAAGTAAACATTTACGCTGTGATACAAAGTTGGCCTGAGATAATGAAATGACAAACTGCATGTGGTCTGTAAAGACCGCAACCAATACTCAGCTTGTTTGACATTTACCTCGCCTTCAGTGTTAACAATACATTGGTAAACAGTTTTAGATTTTGCGGTGGTGTTGGCTGAAAGTGTCCATACACAAAAAGTCGACATAAAAATGTTCTTAGACAGTTACATCACAAACCAAAAGTCTTGGGTTATGTATGTAATGCCAATTATTAGACAATTGGCCTGTCGGTGTCTAACGTCTGTTGAAGTGTCACAGGTTTTTTTCAAAACGCGATCCAGTAAGATTGATGTTTTTTTCATCACATTAGTAGTCCAATGTCCAATGTCCAAATATGTAAAACGGTATTAACCACTTGATTGAATTTCTACTACCATTATTACTGGCGTTAAAAGTATTTTCGGGTAATATGCTTTTAGGCCAACAAGTGTGAATCCATCATGCGATTATGAGATCGTTTTTCACGATAGCCAGCAGATCACCTGCTGTAAAATGGGAGTAATTTCATAGCAAATGACTTTCATTCAGTTTTCGCTTTTGAAATGTCGCTTCAGCAATAAAGTATGCTTTCCATGCACATGTGGTTGCACAACGTTCCTCTGGAAACGTGATTGCTATTTATCTATTTGTTCGATTCTTGTCTTGGAACTTAAGTTGTCTCTTGTCGGTTCAAGAAAAACCGTTCTACTATCAAACAGGAAGGGAACAGGTGTCAGACCAGAGTTGTAAGCGGGCCTCATTTTGAGGCCTGAACCCGGCTCGAGCCCGAAATCACAAGCCCGCACCCGGGCGAGCACCCATATATTTTTGAACCCCGATTTAAGACCTAAAGCTAAATTTACCGAGAGAGTCAAGATATACGCAACTAGTTATTCGTGGCGTAGCAAAGTAAGCAATACTAAATAATCCACATTTAATCATTTTAATTAAAGATTTAATCAACTTGATTGCCTCAACAGTAACTGGCGACAAAAGTGTCCGCAACCGCGAAAAGAGTTTGTGCACAGGCCCAAAATCGACCCGAAACATTTCGGCAAACTTTAGTCGGAACCCGGCCCGAACTGGGTCCGTGTTACAACTCTGCGTCGGACATCGATTTGTTCTGATATCGCTCCGAGTGGCCAAAACGTTGCCAAATACTAGCGCGCAGCATGTTTTAGGCATCTTTTAAATAGTTTTTCTAGACACAACAGATTGTTTTGGACACTAACGTGCCTGAATAATCTCTTATATCTACAAATTATATAATCTACAAATTATATAATCTCAGTTACTGCGCAACTTGTGAAAAATAAAGCCCGTATTTTTAGACCCGCTTCAAAACTTTCCTGAATTGAAGATATGAGGCGCCATCAAATTGTAGTGATTTCCTGAAAGATCGCATAATTCGACCAACAACAATTGTCACCTTCTTGGTTCACATAAAGTAACCACTTTTATGTGACACCTAACGATTGTCAAAGAATCTGCCATATTCAAACACGTTAAAACTTTATTGCCGCTCCCGTGTGTTACTACTCAGAGAAGCTAAAAATTGTGGAATACCAGAAATTTTCTAAGAAAAACGGGGTACCAATCAGGACCGCAACCAGCTGATATTTCGCGGGAGAGGGGCAGAATGATTGCAACCTCGTGCACTTAACAACTAAACATGTTTTTGACAGTTTAAGGGAGGGGCAATTATCCGGTTGCCCTACCCTGGTTGCGGTCCTGGTTGTAGGAGCTTTTTCTTTGGTAGTTATTACCTGTAACATTCAGCGTCATAGAGCGTCGTTTCGTTGCTCAGGAGATCGTGTGGAGCATTTCCTGTTTCCAGAGTGTTCTGCAAATACACCTGCTTAGCAGACAATTACGTTCACTAAAAAAGCTTACGTGAAAAATGTTTTTGTTGTGAAGGTTTTAGCTAAACCCACAGCAACACAGAATATGACCCTCAGCGAGGGTTATCCGCGAGTCATTTAAACCTGACTCCTCAAGAACAATAGTAATTGCACTACGACACCGCAAAATGCTTACCCACCGTCGCCTTTTTTCTGAGAATTGATTGAATATCTTTTGCGACCATTAAAAGCTACATATTGCATGTACCTGAGTTTGTTCAATACGTTGCAACGCTGTACGAATCGATGACTTGAGAACTGTTTAAAGTTCCTTGTTCGCTTTGTTCCGCTACCATACGTCAACTAGCTATCCACAAAATTTTTCCTTAGAAACCAGAAAGACGCATTCTGTTGAAGATTCCAAAATTTGTCCCATTTTTTAAAGATTCCAAAATTTGTCCCAGTTTTCAGCCCGAAGGCTATTGTTTGCGAACCTTTTTTTCTTTTCTCGTTGGAGGTACAGGGAACCTTTGCTACACCTCACGTTTTATCGTCGCCAAGCAATTGGAATCTAGTTAGATGTTTTTCTAATTTCTTCTTTGGTCGCACATTCAAAAAGTAGCGGAAAAAGAGCAGGAGCTCATAAACACAATACGTTATGTTGTTGTTGTTGATTTCTTCTCTAGCAAGCTAAACAACAAAAACACATGCGTCGCTTCGAAAATCAGTGCAAAATGTCACGAATAAGGCTTTCCGTTATTAGATATATTAGGCATTATAAATAGGGTGGTCAGGCGTCCCAATGTTTGGGGACGGACTCAGATCAGTTGTTTGCTTTTCTCCCAAAATCAGATTTCCAGCAAGCAACAGAACAATAATTGGGAATGCGACATTTGAAAAACGAAGCGTTCAATCTAATTCGGATACGATTAAAATGAACTTCCAGCAAGCTCCGTTACAGAAATAACTGACATTTTTGCTGTCACTGTATTCGATACAAAATTATTTTTATCTTTACCATATTCTTCGCGGCGTTTCGTCCGATATCAAATGGATTTGCAGACTTTTTTCTCATCGAGATTGAATTCAAATTGGTGTGAACATTATTTGAATGTTTCGTACCTTAACTAGCTCAACATCCTGGTTAGCAACACTAGAAATATGTTCATTGATTTTTAAACAAGTGCTGGAGAAGAACGGATAGTTTTACACCACACAGCGTCAATTCCTGTACCTCTGTTTCATTGTCGAGACACTTGTAATCAGGAACGTCCATGGTGAAGACAGGCGAGAAAATGTAGAAGCCGTTAACAGCAATAGGTACGTACAAAAGGGCCAGCAGCTGCCAAGACTTGGTGTTCGATTGCGAAGAGGCAGCTGGGTTCTCTTCGGTGGAGCATTTGTTCGCATTCTTGTCTGTTTTATTCTTCATTGCGATAACTGTAGTGTTGTCGTCTGAATATACTGTCCCCGAGCCAAGTAATAGCAAATTTTATTTTGGTAAAACAAGTCAGAGTTCGTTTCTGCAAATGCAAGACCTTTCCGTTATGCACTTCACTTCGCCACCTCATTGCAGCAAGGCCAGCATCGTTGTACGAGTATGTACAGTACTACGAAGTATTGATTTTGCTTGTTTTTTTTGCGAATAAGATTTGAGGACTGACGATGCGTAATGTTACGTGAATTCCATTTCCTATTGAAAATTTGCCTAAGGGACTGTGTTCATAAGAGCTGGGTGATTTTAGCTCTGAAGAAGACTTTGTTTAGGTCAAGTCCAGTCATGTTTGCGCTCCAATTATAGGCAACGAACAACGCATTCCAAATTACAATGCTTAACGAACAACATAGGTGGGGCGCAAGACGGCCAAAGTAGTATCTTAATGAAGTCCAGTCTAAATTTCATCAATGCCAATTTGTAATAAGACAGGTGATGAAACAAAACATGAGTTGAAAAACAGAACAGCGTTCTCAGTTTTAGTTACGGTTCGAAGTACTTTACAAACAACATGCACTGTATATCCCAACTAAGAGTTAGTTCCACGCAAGTAGTTGTGATTTCACTTGAAAGGAAATCATATGTAATGGTGAAGATTTAATATTACTGGAAATACAATCCCTTGCAGCAGGTCCCACATATTGCATTATTTTTTGCCATAACCAGTTCTAACATGCTTGTGATGAAAATTTTCTGCCATGATCATGTATGCTGTACAGTTATGAAAAAGATGTCAAGCGAAGAAGGCAGGATATTGGCATTTTACTTGTACATAAATTTTTTAAAATTAAATTGGTACAATTCAGAAATTTTTAGAATTTTAAATGTTTTAAAAATATTGTTTGTGCTTGATTTGCTATTGCCAAAAGTCATGCGTTTCAAAATTCGGTTTCTAGCACTTGTATTGGCTAGAATAGCAGTATTGCGGACTAGTCCCTATTCCATTATACAGGCTTGTAAATGCGAATGAAAGAGGCAAAAATAGATTAAACGCAATATTATCAACTCAGAAAAATGGCAAAGTTTACACACGACGCCACAGGCCTTAAAAATTTTCCTATAGAGGCTATGATTTGCGGTTTTTATGAAAGTTTGTTACCGATTGTTTACCCGGTGAATTGATTAATGCATTGTTTTTCAACCTTTTTCCTGCAGCGGAACCTTCCGCAAATGTTTGCGTTGCTCATGGAACCCAATACATTGATCAAAGTGTCTATATTGCTACAACGGCACAGACCTGTGGTTGCAAATTTCGTCCCAGGCAATTTCGGTCTGTTTCTGCGGAACCCCGGTTGAAAAACACTGGACTAATGGGGCAGCAGCATGTGTAGTTGCTGGCGATTCTTTACTTCAGCAAAATACGCGCGGTAGGTTTCTGCCACACTGTGAAACAACTCCTGCTGTTATTACTCTTTACTGTAACGACGGTGAAAGCGCAGAGTATTGTAGAATGATAGCTTTTTGTTACGTAACAAACCATCACTAAGCACCTCTCCGAGGGTGCGGAAAATCTTACCCCCAACTGCGCGACACAAACGCCGGGTATGTCGCTGGCGTTCACCAGCACAGAGATGTGGCAGCAGAGACGTGCAGAGGACTGGCGATGTCCGGGGAAACTGCTTAATTGCATGTCCCCCTACCAAATTCTGGTATTGAGCAATGTGAAGAATGCAAGTATTTGAAACACGTAAAGAACGAGAGTTGACAAAAAAAAAAGTTTCGAGTAATTAAATCCGTGCAGCATGTGTTAGCAGCTTTGCAATACGAAGAAGCATGTAATTGCAGCATTTCAATTTTTGTAATTTCACTGTTTGGATGCCACCCTGCTTTGGATGCCTAGGAGCATTGCCCCGTTTGCAGTCCGCTCTGCGCGGCCCTATGTGGCAGTGCTCATTGTTGTAAAAAGAGCAAGGATTTGTTTTTTTGTACAGCTTCACATAAATGCGCAGCGTTAACGAGCTCTGCGTTACCTTGTCTTAACGTGTGTAGTTCAGATGCTCATCGGTTTACGACGCACTCGGTCGATTATGTTTCGAGTTCACGAATGCGCTCGTATGAGGTTCGTAAAAACGAGTTTCAGGATGCCATGTTTGTTGCGTAAAATTCAATTTAAGTACTGTATTGTTGCATGCACTTCATGCACTGTGTTTCCAGTGTGCGACACACTCCAGTGTTAATTAGGCTACTGTAACGTTCAGTATAACCATACTAATCCGGGTTACAACGATAAGCGCGTTGCCAACTACCCAATTTGTAAAATGTGGTTAAGGACGTCGGGAAGCGGGGACATGACGGGAGCATTACCCCCTGACCTTTCAAAAGGTGGAGCGGGTCGGAGATGCTTTTTCATAATAATATGAAAGGTAATTACGTAATTTCATGGTTTATAACTTTTAACGGTGAAAGTGTTCCCAAAATATATTTATGTGAAGACTGTTGACAGCCTAATAACTGTCTTTACTATGTCAAAGATTTGTTGTGTGGTAACGAGGTTGGCTATGAGCTACTGTTGTCGTTTTTCCCAGGCGACCTTGGGTCGCGATATTGATTCGTTTAAGAAGCACCACGTGTTTTTGAGCGCTGGCTCTGGTGTGGGGATGGCTGATACATGGGCTGAGGGATACGGATTGCTGCAGTTACAAATTGGGTTTGCTTTGATTGGACTCAAAATGTAATTTTTTTAATTCTCCAATATGTGGTGTTGTCAACTTAGTGTAACTGTAACGTCTCTATTAATATTTGCATTTTTTATTTTTCACCATGGTCTGTCATTTGTATTTTGTTGTTTTGCATGAACTTGTGGGGGCAGTGACTTAAATGACAGCTACGGCCGTCGCTTCCTGTCCCTGTATTCCTGATGAAGTGTTCTGTGCTTGGTCGGGATGCAGAAATAAGCTGAACTGAAAACTGAACTGAACTTTTATGAAGATGGACTTGAAGCAAATTTGTTGCAGCTATTGATGCACCCAGAAACGTCAAAATATTTTTGAGGTCAACATTGTTGCTAAACAGAAACAGGCATAACTGGTCACGTTTTTTTGTTTTTTGATATGTTTTCATTACCCACATCATTTTTTCGACCCCCTTGCCATACTGTTGTTCAGGCGTCCCTGAAATCAGCGTAAACTAAATGAAACCAGGAAAGGCCAAAATTTCTTCAAGTAAACCTTGCTTTTGTTTCCAAAGATATACAGTACTCATGCAACCGTGTTCGGCTTGCCGCACATGACACAAACTTTTCTTTCAAAACTACCACCACACTAACCACGTATGGGAGTTCAGAAAGATCTCATGTGACGACTGCAGTTTTTCTGAGAATAAGATTAAGTCGCGGCATTTTAACGAATGCTATTAGATCAGAGTTGCAACACCTGCTTTTCGCCAAGGGGCCAAAGTTAATCCAGAAAGAGCCAAAAAAGAGACAACTCTAAGACGCTGGGCCAAAAAATGGCCAACCATTTTTTCCAAATTTATGAGCAGTTACCAAGTTATATTGTTGTAACCTTTCCGCTGTCGTTGCGCTGAATGCGTGGTCCACCACGAACGGAATGTGAACAAAAACAACACCATGTATATATGTGGCGCGAACAAGCAATAACAGAGTGATCTCCTCGAGTGAACTCTATTGTTGCTTGCTGCCACGGTGCAAAACCTTGCGCACATGCCGCTCGGGCTTTCCGATCGCAACAAAATGGTGCTGTGACCAGGACGTGAAGGTCGTGCCGGGTGCAACCTTCACAAATAGAACGTGCGATTGGTGCGGTTCGTTGTAAACAGGAGGGGGTGTTGTTGCAACATCTCAGCTGGCGCTGCGCTGAATGCGCGACTCACCACGAACGGAATGTGCGCGAAGAACAACACCATGTATATGGCGCGAACAAGAAATAACAGAGTGATCTCCTCGAGTGAACTCTATTGTTGGTTGCCGCCACAGTGCGAAGCTTTGCGCACATGCCGCTCGGGCTTTCCGATTGAAGCAATATGAACTCATATTTGGTAATGCATTGAGTGGCTATTCTCCTCAATCACAACTGGAGCTCAACAACAAAGCAAGCACATTATGAAAGAGTGTAAGAGAACAACTTAATTTCCATGTGTAGCCATCAATTGAGATAAATCTTTGCCATCCTCGATAATTGCTAAAGCGATCAACAACAATCTGAGCAAAACCAATAAACCCGCGCGCCTTGGGAGACACACCTGACCAAATAAATAATAGTAAGTTAAGTGACGTAACAGCTCTCACTGCTACCTCTACTCTAGTCTACACGCAGCAAGTAACAGTTATTCTCAAGGTTGCCAACCTGTCTTCACCAAAAAGAACCAGATAGCAGTCTTAAGACATACTGTATACACAAAAGACATGCCTAACCATACACAAAGCAAATATCAAAACTCGTCAGAAACATCGATATAATACAATTCCAATCTTTATAAGCATTTTCGTTCCCCCTAATTCCACTTTCGTACATTTGTTTCTTATTTAATAGATTGAACATTTTTAGGGCAACAGTAAAATCTTTGCAATATTCTGTGCACCCTATAGGGTCATACACTTTCGTCAGACGAGGTTTGTAACGAATATGCAGCTTAGAAAATGTTTTGCAAGAGTCAAGCCTTTCTGACTGAAAAAAGCCAGAAAAGCTAGATTTCGTCTAACTTTTTTGAAAATCTTGAAATTCAAAAAAAGCCAAGTGCGTTAACTAAAGCCAGAATTACAAATCTGGCTTCACAAAAACCAAATTGGCAACTCTGGTTTTGCTGATGAACTTATTTTCACATTAACTCAGAAACTATAAGGCTGCTAATAAAATGTCAATGGGAAAAGTTGGGCAGTTAGGATTTTGGTTAAAATCTGCATTCAATTTGTCAAAAAAGTGAAGAAATGGTTTCTCAGACAGGACCTAAGGTAGCCAGATCCAATTTTTGCAAGGGGCCAAATTTAACATTGAAAAGGGCCAAACAAAATTTTGGGGTCGGCAAGTGTTATTTGGGACCAAATGTCTGAAATTTGACCTCAAAAGTGCTAACTTGGCGACTCTGCATCAGGTCTTTCTGTCCTTTCTCTGTCTGTAACCACCTTGCGCTTCTGAGCTTCTGATATTACAATCGATCTCGTCATATCCCTTGTTGTTAAAGGTTACTTGCGCACTATTTTTTAGTTCTGCACATGCGCTACGCTGTACAAACCTTTACGGAGCACACATCAGCTGTTGCTTTAAACCGCATGTCATGGTGAATGCGTCTGTGTTTAGACAAGACGCTGAAATTATGCGAAGCACGGGAT
>JGI24158J21664_10000562_pt1 | contig 35195 bp, 33 predicted proteins | sample Ectturendosymbi3_FD_21664 | JGI IMG/M metagenome (IMG submission 21664) | reverse complement strand
GGCTTCGACGCGAAGACAAAACAATGATGACCGTCAAACTGTTGAAAGATATCGCTGTATACAAGGTTAGATCAGCCGTTGAATCGCCTGCTTTCCGGTATACTCGAAGGTCATGTTTTTAGTAATTAAATATTTGTACTGTAGTTATGTTACTGCGAAATTTAACAAATTTTGTCTAGGCGTTTATCAAAAACTGGACCAAAAGAAAGTAACAAGGCCAAGCCCAATACAATTTAGAAAACCCTAATTCATAGGTCATGCAGACAGGGACCAGCGGATTAAGTTAAGGTCAAAGCCATTCCTTAAAACTTTTCACCAACGCTAGCAGAATATAAAATGGTTGCAAAGTTTATTCGTTTGTTCTTATTTGTCTCGTAGCCAGCGTAGTTACAGGGTTGCGATTTCGAGCTGCAGCTTAACTTGGAGACATTTACCCCAAAATTGAGCTGAAAATTTTATTCGTTATCGACGCTCGGTCTTAATTTGTACAGGAGCTGGTCCCGGTTTTGAAATACGTCAGAGGCGAGCATCTGTCCCACGACCACTGGTTGGACCTATTTCGTCTGATTGGCATGCCCAGGGGAACCACCTTGGAGCGTTTCACTTTCAAGGACGTCCTCTCCGTCGCACCGGCGATCGTCGCGAACGTTACGGAGCTGAAAGTAGGTTTCCGAATTGTGAAAGAATTTCTTCCCGCAACGCGTTATTCAGCGTCGAAGTTCAAATGTTTCTGTGGCGTCAGTTATACTACCACCAACTGTCGCGCGTGCATATCAGATGAAATGCGCGAGCCGCCGTTGTGTCAGTATGTTGTGTTTAGACATCACAGCTTTTGAATGCCTGCGATCAGTGTTCAAGCGCAATGCCTTTAACATAGTCCTGTGCAATCATTTGAGATGTGTGTGTCACTCGTTCACCGATGACACTTTTGCTTGCGGTGACTAACGCGACGAATCACGTTTACCGGTGATTCCCCTTTACCAGGAACTGAACAGCCGAGCTCAAGGTGAGGTGTCGATCAGAGAAGCGTTGAGAGAACTGGAACTGTGGGGTATCGGTGCGTCGTTTGTCTTCACCGAATACCAGGACAGCGCAAACAAAACTCTGCGCTTAATCAAGGAGTGGAAAGATCTGTTGAACGAGGTAATGTTTGACGCGGTGTGGTCTTTTGTAAAGACTGCAAGCATTCTGGTGGAATTGGAAAATTCAGTAAACAAAAACTAGGTCAACTGCTCTTAAAAGCCCAATGACGTAATGAAAAAGCACCTCACGAAAATTGCGAACACAAAGTGTAATCCTAAACAAAAGACGCTTCTTTTCATGGATTTGATCAAGCTTTATCGTAAGCATGTATGCGCGATAACGCTTGTGGTTGCCTTTTATTTTCCTTGTGCTGTAGTTACTAGTTGACACTGTAACAAATGTTCCTTTGTTTTTCGGAGGTCGGTGACAACCAATGTCTACTCCAGTCCCTCAAAGACTCTCCATACTACGCCGGTTTTGAAGACAAGGCTAGTATCTGGGACCGCAAATTGGTCGAGCTCGACGAACTGTTGCGTCAGATCAACGCCATCCAACGCAAATGGGTTTACTTGGAACCAATTTTCGGCCATGGGGCCCTGCCTCGGGAACAAGCTAGGTTCTCTCGAGTGGACAGTGAATTCCGGTAAGACGCATATTGCCGATGGAAGTTTAGACAAAATTGATGTCTTTTTTCAGAATACGTTTTTGGGTATTTTACTGCATTACCGTTTGCAAGTACTTCTAGGCGGTGTAGTTCAGTTTATTTCTGCATCGCGACCAANCACGGACTGCTCAATCAGGAATGCAGGGACAGGAAGCGACGGCCGTGGCTGTCATTCAGTCACCGCCCCCNCAAGTTCATGCANAACAAGAAAATACCAGTGAAACATTATAGTGAAAAACAAATNAATGCAAATATCACTAGAGACGTTGCACTAAGTTAACAACACCAAATATTGAACAAATCAGAAATTACACTTTGAGTCCAATCAAATTCAGTTTACAACTGCAGCAATCTGTATCCCTCAGCCTACATATCTGCCACCGCTCAAAAATACGTGGTAGTTCCCGGTAAAATCAATATCGTGGCCCAAGGCCGTAGATGGAGAGGAATTTACAGTATCTCTAGTTAGCACGCTATCGTGCGCTTACTCTTTCCCTACGTCGTGTCCTGGTGCTGGCGCTTCGTTACAAATGTAATGGGGGGGTCAAAAGTTTCTTCCAGCGGTCTCGACTTGCCTTTAGGCGCGAAAACTGCAATCTACTCTAAAACAAATGCCCGGTTCTCTGCGCAGAACTATTATGGCGGACGTTTGTCGCGACGGCAGAGTTCTGTCGATCGTGGGTCGGGCCGGGCTGCGCAACCAGCTCAGTTCGATGCTGGATCAGCTGCAGCGATGCCAGCGATCACTCAACGAGTATTTGGAGGAAAAACGCGACGCTTTTCCGCGATTCTATTTCATCGGCGACGACGACTTGCTCGAAATTCTGGGACAGGTAAAGAACGTGGCTGTTCAAAGGAATAAAAAACAGATTTGTGCTTTGTTGTAAAGTTTTGTGAAACTGGCGTCTTTTTCTCGGTGAGCAGCATTATTCCGAAAGTTCCCTTTGCATTTTTAACACATTAGCTACTAACGTCGATAAAGCGCAGTCGTGTGGAACAAGCTTTCGTATCGCATCATAGCTGGCAAGCCACTGACCTGATAAAAGCTCTTCGTAGCAATCAACCAGACCACGGGATGCTGGCTGGTGGAGAAATGTATTCCGCGAAAGATGAATGACTTCTTCACAAATGAAAAATATTGTTTTTTTGTTGTCATCGGTTGAGCAGTTCGCTTTTTTCAAGTTTTGTTGAAGGGAGTAAGTTGTGACTTCAAAATTTTTGAAGTTTAATGAAGTCTTCACTCAATCAAATCCTTTACGAAGAAAGCGCGAGCATAGCGGCATTAACAAACAAACAGCGATATTTGCAGATATTTTACGCTGCTATGATTAAGTCCGCTGTACATAGTGTGGCGTATGATGTGCTTTCCTAACGCCACACGAAACCACAGAAGCATTTCAAACTTAAGGCGCGAAACGACACCCGGAATTGATTCCAAACAATCTTAACAAATGTTTTTGCCTTTTGACAAACAGTGCCTGCGTGCGCGCACTCGCCTTCCTGGACAAAAGAACGCTTTCTAAATCGTGTAACTTGGCAAGAAAAATCTAGAAGACTCACACATTCGTAAATGAGCCATCACGTCACCGACCGTGATTGGGTTCTCCGACTGTTTTTCATGAGCATGTTAACTTGAAAATTGCCACGTCTTATCACTTAGCAAAGTATTACTTTTCACGTTTTCTTTCGACAGTCCACCAACCCAACAGTGATCCAGTCACACCTGAAAAAACTTTTCGCTGGAATCCACTCGGTCCAGTTCAGTGACGTAGAAAACTCTGGTCAAAAACAGATCGTCGCCATGAAGAGTTTGCACGGGGAGCACGTTCCGCTTGAGAAAGCCGTGGACGTCACCGCTGACGTGGAGGTAAATGCCGATTTTCGTATCTGTTGATACTGCAGACGATAACCGGTGCAACTCTCGTAACCCTGTATAAGTTTAACGTCTTAAGCTTTAAGTGCAGGATGTTTTTTGGTGCCAAGTATCTCTTCATTTTGCTATATACCTTTTGGAGTTCAACTTTTATTTTATGCAAAAAATCGTGACCTTGTTTTTTCTTGTACAATTCTCGTGACCTTGTTTCATTCACGCGGCTTCCCAACGTGCAGGAATGGTTAATGGACCTTTCGGAACAAATGAAAGAAACACTGAAGGATTTGTTGATGAAGAGCATCCGGTCTCAAACCCAGGATCCCAATTCCTTTCCTTCACAGGTTAGTGCAGAAGACTCGTGCGGCAAACATGGAAAAATTGCACGCTTGTTTTTAAAAACTCGTCACCGCGTTTGGCAGCGTCTACAACGACCGTCACCTAGCAACCTGTTGCTCAATGGCGTTGTTTCTCGGATTTCGTAGACGGAGAACCTGACTTTTTAGTGCATTTGCAGATTCTCTGTCTTGGTGAGCAAATAGCGTTCGTTCGCAGCTGCGAGGCGTCGATCACTGAACATAAGTTGTCGCAACTACAATCTGACCTCACACGCAAGCTGCAATCCTACACTTCCATCTACATAAACGCACAGGAGTTGGGAGAAACCGGTTCGTGCTAGTTGTTTGGGACTTATTTGACGGTGCTGTCTGACAGGGCAAGGGTCTGTGCAAGCATTCGAAGTAGAGCTCAACCGATACATCGTTCATGCCGATATAATATCGGCCGATATGATGATGATGCCGACATATAAATCGGTAGATTTGCTCATGAAAGCCACCACGTTAGTTTTTCGAGAGGAGTGTTCGGTTGCTCAGCCCAAGTTGCTACCGTCTTTAATTTATTAGCGCTAAGTCCCTGTCCTGTTCCTTATGGCACACAGCTATCCGACTATTTGAATTAGTGCTTAATGCACAGTCTGGTATGTATTTGATTTGCTACCGAAGTAAACCGGTTTATGACGCAACATGCGCCTCGTGGTAAGTTTCCATCCAGGTAGCAGTGACTGACAGCGAAGAAATCACGGCCAGCGCTGTGGTGTTTGACTCTCTTAATGAACCACGTCTGCGCGGAATTTGGTGTTGTACGATTCCTCATCCCAGGGAATTGTTTGTGTCCATAGTTTTGAACGAGCCTTGCATTGGTGTTTTGCCGACTCATGAAATTCGTTTTAGCTTTGCCAACGGCTTAACTTTGATTTTTAAATCATTATTTTGCAGAAACGCAAACATATATGTGTATTTCTTCATCTGTGTGCTATTCCCGTTTTCTTCCGAGTTGGTAATGTGCGTTGTAACATTTTTAAACTGTGGTTTGGGTAATGCAAAATTGTCAGCATTTGTTGTCGGCAATGAAAAACATCCGTATCGACCCAAAAGCGTTATCGGCTGAGCTCTAATTCAAAGACACCCCATAACGTACCCTCAGGAAAACATAACATGTAGTTCTGCTCTTGGTTTTGGTATAGTGTGAAGATAAATGGAAATCATTGTTAGACTCATTTTATTATTAAAGCCGTGTCTATTTTTCTCCAGAAGCTGATCCGTATTGAAGTCTTTCCTAATGTTTCATTGGTTCTAAGATGTTATTTTGTGGGGTGTTAATCGTGCAACTTTTCAGTGGTGTGTAGATCCGACTTATACTGAACTGTAGGGTAGACTTAGAAGGGTTGGTTTGTGCATAATCGAGACATTCTGCAGGTTAGTTCTGATTAAAGTGATGTTGAAAGCTTAGCATGAAGTTGCAATAGAATACTGTAACTTTTTGAATCTCCTGTTGTTTGCGTTTTGTAGCAGATAGGTAGGCATATTCTAAAAATTCATACGTTTCAAAAGAATTTGGTTGAGTCTGAATGTCATAGAAACCAAACGGAAATGCCCGTTGGCACTTCTGCACTTTTAAAAAGCGTTTCGTATTTTTGGCATTATCCATCGAAGAGAAAATGCTGATTTTTTAGTCATAGTTACGTTATTTTTTCTAAAAATGTATGCTATTTCATGAATCAGAGGCGCAAGTTCTCGACCTAAAGTTGAAATCTCTCATTCTGGACGTCATCCACAACATTGACGTGGTCGAACAGCTCATTAAGTCTGAAGTTCGTAATACCGCTGACTGGTCATGGCAAAAGCAGCTGAGATATTACGTCCAAAACAAAACTGAGATGAAGATGGTCGACGCTAAGTTCGACTATACCTTCGAATACCAGGTGTGATTTTGAAATAGATTTTGTCAATTGGTTGCAATGGTCTTTCTGCTAAATTGCCGTTGTTTCCTACCGGTCGGTGAGGCTCCAGCCCAGTGCTAAACCATGGTGTTAGATTATCTTTAGCAGAGAGATCGCTTTCATTAGTGAACTGGACATGCTTAAACTATTCAAAGTCAGGGTTGATTAACCTCGCCTGTTGGTCAAGTTCACCGAGTGAGATATTCTTTGTTCTACTCCTGTGGTTCCTACACTTTTTCTGACGTACCATTTGTGGGTAACGTACTGTCGCCACGTACCACCTTGTTCCAGGAAAACTCATTCAACCAACTACAATTCAAAAAGCTTAGAAAACTAGACTTGACATAAAAGCGACATGTACAAAATGGCGGTGAGAAATTCTTAATGGCCATTTTTTAAAACCAATAAGACAAATACGCAAACATGTGGGAATTTATTAACAGAAGCCGATCATTAAAAGCTGTGACTATATATTTTTTGTGGAGAAAAACAGAAAGTAGGCCTACTCGTGTACCACCTTGAAGGCCTTCGCGTACCATTAATGGTACGCATACCACAGTTTGGGAACCACTGTTCTACTCGGACGTTTTGGAGTTGCTCAATGCCTTTCTGCGGAAACTTGGACATCGAGCATCTACGGATGAGGTTCGCGGTTAACTTCGCATCAGTTTCATACATTTGAACTGCGTGATCTACTATACGTTGTTCAACAATCGTGCTTCTACTGTACATGCAATTGGCATTCGAGATCTCAATATTTTGAATTGGCACCGGCTTAGTGGTCCACTTGGTTGAACACGCGCCTCCAGTGCTGGTAGGCTGGGTTCTATTCCTGGTCGGGCCATACCTTGAAAAACAGCACTTGCGGTCCGTCCAGCCTCGTGCTCGGCGTTGGTGGTTGGGTGCAACGGAACTTCTCACGCGCGGTGCTGCCATTGACTCGACACCAATGCAGCATTCACTGCGAAAGTAGCCGCGTGGCCAACGGCGCAAGCAAGCGGAAATGAGCGCCGCTGACCACTGGTGAAACTCCGAAAGGAGTACAAAAGCGAATATAACGAAACTGCAGTAAACAGAATATTTTGAATTGTTTTTTTTGCACCAATGTGTTGATGCAATCTCTCCTTTTAAGGGGTAAGGTTACGCAAGTGGACAAACGCTGCTGTGGCAGACTTCTTAGAAGTAGGAGTTATGTATACCTGCGGATAAGCAATGTGTTGGTCTGTTCTTAAATGATTAACAATCTCTTAGTACCTTTGTCTTCAGCGACCTTTTATTAGTAGTACCTCTTAATCGGGGCGCATTTAGAAATGATTTAATGCGAACTGATTACAGAGCTGTTATATGTTTTGGTTTTGTTATGTTTCAAAGGGAAATGCACCAAAGCTGGTGCACACACCTCTTACAGACAAATGCTATCTCACTCTTACGCAAGGCATGCACATGGGTTTGGGCGGAAACCCGTATGGACCGGCTGGAACCGGTAAAACAGAATCTGTCAAAGCTTTGGGAGGACTTTTTGGCCGGCAAGTGTTGGTGTTCAACTGCGACGAGGTGAGGTTGTCCAGTGATGAGGTCTGGCGAATGTTTATAGTCGTTCATAGTTCACAGAAAATAGTGTTTGATGGAAACGCACGAAGCAAAGTGCTCAGGGAACGGAAGCGTGAAGCAAACCTTGCTTTGACGTCTTTTCGCAGCAATCGTAAAGGCATGCTTGCTGCGCGGTTTGTTAGTACAAGTGGGTGGAATGGGAAGACGCGAGTTGATATTTGTATGCGTTGCGTTAAATCATGTCGCGTGATAACGGGTGCTGAGTCGAACGAAAAAACTCCCCAGACACTTTCACGAGCAAAACTAAACAAAGTGTGGGATACCTGGCGTTTTAAGGTTTCTGAATCCGTGATGCATGAGTCAGGCCACCCATGTTTAGCATGTGAACGATTTCAAACATGGATGACGCTTCATCGGTGGCTTCAGCGAACAGCTTGCAACCGACTTCGTCAGCAGCACTGTTGCTTTTGTCACTTTCAGGGAATTGACGTCAAGTCGATGGGTCGGATATTCGTCGGTCTGGTCAAATGTGGCGCGTGGGGCTGCTTCGACGAGTTCAACAGACTCGAGGAAGCGGTGCTGTCCACCGTTTCCATGGACATCCAAGTCATTCAGGCTGCTCTGAAAGGGAAAGCCCCTACCGTGGAACTGCTAGGCCGGACGGTAAGCGACTTTCGAAGTGTCGCGTTTCGGCAGATCTTGACACTTGTTGTGGCGACGCTGCGTTCAGTGAGTCAAACTCATGATCCCTTTGCGTGAGTCCTCAACATGCTGCTTTGCATGCGCAGGTGGACATCAACCCCAACTCTGGCATCTTCATCACAATGAATCCAGCGGGTAAGGGGTACGGGGGTCGACAAAAGCTCCCCGACAACTTGAAGCAGTTATTCAGGCCGGTGGCCATGTCGAAGCCGGACAATGAGCAAATCGCCGAGGTTGGTTGAAAGGAGGAAAAATTTTGCAAGTCAGAAAAGGCCCAGGATTGGTGTGCCTGCGGTGTTACGTATGAGATGCTGCCTGCGGTGTTACGTATGAGATGCTGCGGGTCTAAATTCTGGTCTTCTTTCTCAAGGGAATTTTATTANTTTTTAATTTCGCTTGGCAAACGTCGAAGTTGACAGTTTTATCAGTTTCCAGTTTACGTCGCAGCTCTTCATTTTTATTTTTTTCAGTCGCGATGTTGGGAAAAATTTCCGAAAAAATAGCTTGTCCTTGTCCGCTGCTGGCAGACGTCAACCTTGCCTGTTGTCTACAGGTCATTCTTTTCTCTGAGGGTTTCCGGCAAGGCAAAGCTCTCGGGCGCAAGCTCGTGGCCGTGTTCAACCTCTCCCGCGAGCTCCTCACGCCGCAGCAGCACTACGACTGGGGCTTGAGGGCGCTCAAAACCGTCCTGAGAGGGAGCGGGCAAGCTCTGCACGCGCTCCGTCGCAAGAATGATGCGGACGACACAGACGGAAAGGCAAGTTTGTGCAAATTGTTTTTCAAACCTTGGTCGCTGCGCCGAAACACATGGCATTGGACGAAAATGGAATTTGCAACGCTACACTTTAGTAAATTGCCAAGAATTGGATGATCTAGGTTGCTTGCCTTTTTTGCTAGCTCCGCGGCGATAACCGTACATGCAGGTTTGCTTGCACTAGGCCCGCAACCAGGGGGTCAACCGGGTAATTGCCCCCCTCCGAAATTTTCATGAATATGTTTCGTTGTTAGGTGCAACAAGTTACAATCATTTTTCCTCCCTCCCCGACAATATCAGCTGGTTGCGGCCCTGGCTTGCGCTGATTAATTTGTCGCGATAAAAATTAAACTTTGGTCAACTTGAGTTCCATCCGGTTGCACTGCGTTTGATTTCATGTGTCGCCAAGAATCGGTCGCGGAGTTTCAACATTTGTGTGTGTTTGTTTCATCGCTGTGCCGCTGTATCTCTTGTCTTTTGTCTAAGTCCACTCATGTGCAGGTCAGCGACGAAGACGAGTACAAGCTTGTCGTCCAAGCTTTAAGACTGAACACCTTGTCCAAGCTCACCTTCGCCGACAGTCAGCGCTTTGACGCTTTGGTGCGAGACGTCTTTCCCAACGTTCCTTTTAAAGGTATTTGCTGAATTGTTCATTATCCTGGTGGTGGAGAAAGGAAAATTTATAAAAAATGATTTGAAACTTAATGTGAAATCCCGCAAACGTAACCGACTGTTGTTCGAAGTGTGAAATGCATAAGATCCCCTATTACCGCAGTGGATGTGTTGTAGGCGCAACAATAGTTTAAGTCCTGGATCTCCAAACTACGGCCCGCGAAGCCGTTCCATACGGCCCGCAAGACATCTTGTCAATAATGAAAATATAATATATTTACAAAACGTTTGTTGATTTGGTAGAATGTAACATCCAAAATAATCACATTGCGTAACATGTCCGGGCCTCGAACTGTTGTGAAGTAGCTGTAGCCCTCTGGCAAAATGTTTGGAGATCACTGGTTTAAGTGATTGTCAACCTTACTGTGGAGTTTTAGTTAAGGCAGTTCGGACTCGTTTATGTTTACAACTGTCTTTTCATGTGAAGACTTAGAACAGGAGAAACTAACGGAGGCAATTAAAACTATGTGCGGCGAGTTGCATCTCGATCAGCAAGAACGACAAGTAAAGAAGATTCTGGAACTGCACGAGCAAATCCAACAAAGAATGGGCATCGTCATTGTCGGACCTTCTGGTTCAGGTTTGACGTAGATTTTGTGGTGTCGATTTCGAAAAGCGATTCTTAGTTCGTCCGGCTTAACGTTTAATGCCCCTTTTAAAAATGGTTGTTGTGGAACTATCCTCAGTGAAAATCAACGTGTTACTGTGTGGCGTGGAATTTTCCAGTGTGTTTCTATTAAGAATTTTACTATTTTCGTGATTTGCGAGGGAATCCAGCGCTGTTAGTCTGAATTGAGATGAAAAAGACAAGAGAGGCCTACAAGAAACGATGCATATCAATATTTTTTAAAATTTGGTTCACTTCACCAAGCCGCCATACTACGTTAAGCAAGCTTTCGTGCTACCAAGCAACTGCACTGCATGTGACGTCAAGCGATACATAAAACTTCGCCGCTTCACGTGTAGCTGTTCCAGGTGCTCATCTTCGACTAAAAAAGCCAATTTAGCTGCATTTGTCAGTTGCTTACCGGTTTTACGTTCCGTTTCGTATTGCGCCCTTATGTCCAACCCAGGCAAAAGCACATTGTGGCAAGTGCTGAGAGGGGCGCTGGCCAAAATCGGCCGAACTGTCAAGCTGCATACAATGAACCCGAAGGCGATGCCGAGGACCCAGCTGCTGGGCAAGATAGACCTCGACACGCGGGAATGGTCGGACGGCGTTTTGACCAACAGCGCCAGAGACGTGGTGCGCGAGCCACTGGTACGTATTGGCAGCTTATGCAACCCTTTGGAAATATATATCAAGTGCCGTCTGTCTGACCTGCAGCGTAGGATACGTCTCGAGCAATCACAGTCCGTCGTTCACAGTGCAAACTTATCCTAAAGACTGTGCATTCCAGGCCACTTTGCACGGGTGTGCCACAGCCGGCTGTTTGCCAGTGTCAGGATAAGATGTCCTGTACTAGAGTTCTTTAGCGAATGACACCGCGTACTCAAATGGTGTAGGTTTTATGGATAAACAACAACGATCGTTGTTAGTTATATTCTTAGACTACTTACCTAGCGTCCATTGTGACGATCTTTCCGATAATGCAGTTTAAAACCCCTTCTTTATCAGAAATCCTGTCAAATTCTTAATTCCAGCCAGACCTGCCACAGACTGAAACACACGTTCCACTATACTTCGTGGGGTAGCGGCGACCTTCACGTTTCTGAATTGCGTGGCTCTGATGTATTTTAACGCACATCAATACTGGTTGAAAGATAGGAATCATTGTTTTTGTGCTGATTTTTGTTTTCTCAGCCACAAGCTCGAGTTCCGCAGTTCAGCTCCTCCTTACCTCCGTTTTTATGAACTTGCACATCATCAGCATTCATCATTTGCGCTACTTCTGTCCGTACACGTTGCATGGCTGATGCAAAATCAACATTTAGTTTTTCGTCCGTGCTGATCTCTTCGTTGCTTTATAGCGATTTGATCGTGATACGAAATCGTTGGTTTATGAAGGTTCATCACGCCAAGTACTTGCGCGGTTGATTTTTAGCGCAACGTCCAAATCTTTAACGTTATTTTTCAACATTTCGCTGACGTGTTGATCCAGTACAGATGAAGTTGTTCAATAGGTTTCAAGTTGCGAAATGCCCCCTACATTTGTACATGACTTGTGTCTTACTCTGCGTACCACCCTGAATTTTCGCAGGAAGTGCATTCTTGGATTGTGTGCGACGGGGACATCGACCCGGAATGGATCGAGTCCCTCAACTCTGTCCTTGACGACAACCGGCTCCTGACCATGCCCTCGGGCGAGCGGATCCAGTTCGGGCCGAACGTCAACTTCTTGTTTGAAACTCACGACCTCAGTTGCGCGTCACCTGCGACCATATCCAGGTACATCTGTTATCTGCAAGCAAGACTTTGACAAGTGTCTACTATTATTTAACGTCACGACGTAAAGTATTTGCCACTTGCGGCGCTACTTTATTTATCAGCTCTTTTCGTGTATCTTCCACAAACCTCTTGTGAATGACTCGTTTCGAAATTCTTGTCGAGCTTCTGTTTAAACTGAGCAGCGTATGTTGGGAACCACCACAAGTGCTTTCGCTTTTGGTGTCAATTTTTAATGTCGTCATTGACTTGAATGGTCAGCTTCGGCTGCTCCGTTTGCATATTTCGGATAAGAGAGAAATCCGAGTGTCAGGTTGTTTTAAAAGCAACCTTATCTGCTTTAGTTTTGGTGAAATCACAGGGAGATCTTGAATACAGCCTGGTGATCGTCTTTGTTCAAGCGATGTTCTTGGACTAGCGATGGACTTCTGACAAACTATTAACTGCCGAAAAAATACCTGTGTATTTTACTCAACCGCTTTGCACTGCTGCTAAAATCGTGAAAACGTTCAAGTTGGATGTGAAGGATTTCCAATGGTTATGGTAGATTTCCTGCATCAAAGTTGCTGTTCAGAATATAAGGTTGGAATCGTCAAAGCAACGTTTAAAGGATTACTGCATTGAAACCGTTCGACATGTTTGTACATCGCAGAATGGGAATGATCTTCTTGAGCGAAGAGGACACTGACGTCAAAGCTCTTGTCCAGACTTGGATAAGAAAGCAACCCGAAGAACTGCAGATGAAGCTGCAGGGATGGATGGACGATTACTTCCACAGGTAAGAAGAGGAAATTTTTGTTTTTCTTCAAAATTTCAGGTGAATTTTGATCACGGGTCGCATACATTTTATGTTTCTAGAGAAAACACCATCGACTGTTAAATTATTTCCACTAGCTCAAAGTGTAATCTGCGCAGTTTAACAAGATAGTTAAAATGGAATGGTCAACGTCTGATGGTGGCGTTCTGAACTTTGCGTTTGTTTGTGTTTTCGACACACTTTTTAACTGAAGTCCGTTGTGCAAGTTCAAAATATTTTTGACCTCCATTGTTGGTGTTTGCATCCCCGTAACTCGTCTACATCTTTGACTATATCCTGTTTATTGTAGAGCGCTGCATTGGGTTCGAAGATCCAGTGGCCTTATCGTCGAATGTAGTTTAGTCGGCCTGGTGCTTAACGGCCTCTCCCATCTGAAGGGTTGCACTGACAAACTGTCATTCGTCGTCGGATTGATAAGAGGTTGGTGAAAAACACAGTTGCGTACATGACACGTCAAGATTACCATGCTCGCTTAACAATACATCTTGGTTGGACGGCTGCAAAGGTTATGGGCGATCGTCGTTAGGTAGAAAGACTGAACGGTTGGTAATACCCTTTGAATATATTCGACAACAGTGATCGATGACAGAGCACGTAGCTCTTAACAGCTTTTTCTTAGTTTGGTATGTTGCAATGCGGCAAAGCAGGAAAAAATAAAAATCCGCAAAAATGAAAACGCCGCACAATGCTCCGGCAATACCTACCGCAGGTTTTTACCATAGTAGTGTGTTTCTAATTCGCGTCCACAAAGTTTAATCTGGGCTTTGGAAAGCTCTCTGTGCCAATTGCAATGAGTTGTTCCCTGTCAACGGCCTTCTGTATCTTTTTAGGCTTTGGAGGAAACCTCTCTGCTGCCAGTGCCAATGATCTGACCAAGGAAGTTTTGCAGTGGGCGCACGAGTCTCCCCCAGACTCGCGTAACCCCTCCAATGTTTTCTTTAACACAACGACAGGTACCTGATAGAAGTCACACTGTTCTTTCCCACCAGTGTTCAGCGTTGTTTCTGTCATTTTGTTCCTCCCACTTGAGCGGTGGATTGCTTTGATTTATGTTAAAGATTCATCGCATTCTGGCGTAGATGACGTCAAGCGTATAGCCTTGTTTCTTTCACAGGTCGATTGGATTCATACCGCTTGGACGTCAGCAAGACAGTGATTCCCCCAGAAAACGTTGCCACCATGGAAAGTTTCCCGATGGTAAGTGCATGTGTGCAGAGTTTAGTTAAACACTCGCTGGTGCGCATGTCTTGAGTCTGTCGCGAACGTAGACGTAGTGACGACACTTGAAGTCTAGGCATGGTATAGCAGAAATTTTGAGTTCCAATTCTGTCCTGTTTTGTCTTCAGAGCGATTTTTCCTTTTGCTCGTGATGAAGATCTTGTAAACTGTTGGTTAAAATAGAGGCGCTTTTTGAAGGCCTCAGCAAAGTAAAGTCCCCGTCCTTTCCAAAAATTAGTGCCAGTATAAGACCTTAATTGCGATACAACAACGATAGCATAAGGATCTCAGCTCTCCTGATACGGACTACTGCATCTTCGTCATTCAGCTGAAGCGGCCGTGTTCAGTGGCGTATGAGCTTTGACCCTTCTATCATTGCCCTTTTGTAGCTCAGCATGGTAGAGCGCGTCACTGACATGACAGAGTTTGTTTGGTCCATTTTCGCTAATTCTGAGTGTTTAGGTTTCAACGCTGTTGCCATTCTGAGTGTTTAGGTTTCAACGCTGTTGCCTCTTTTCCCCGTGCATTTGCAAATCTGACGTGACAGATAAGCGGAAGCGATGTCAAGAACAAGCTGCTTTTTAAACGCGTGAAACTCAAAAACAACGATCGAACAAAACCGTTCAATGCTGTTTTGAACGAATTGTACTGAACGATGTCTCTTCCCTTTGCCTCGCAGATCGAAACAGCAGACATGCTGAGGTACACAGACCTCGTGATGAGTTGGTTACGCGCAGGAAACCGGCATCCGTTCGTGGTGGTCGGTCCGGACGGGAGCGGCAAGAGTATGTTGCTGTATCACTGCTTCGAGAAACAGCGTTCCACGCAGGTAAAGTTTGCGCAGTTTTTGCTTGATTGCTGTCCAGTTTCTCAGATGGCAAGTAAATTATATGGTTTAAAAAGAAAACATTTTCGCCGGAAAGTGCACGCCCGCGAAAACCTGATTTCTTTGTTTTTGCTAACTGGACAGCTTATGGTGGCAGAAGCCAGCAACATCCCCATAGCAAAACAGGCATTGGTGACAATGGTTGCCTCCATAAGTACTGCAGTAACAAATGATGTCACTGAATATCAGTAAAGCTCTGAATGGTTGTCGTTTAACGTTTAATTCTCTCGGTCGGTGTTTGCTGGCCCATGCCTGCATTCTCTCTTATAATGCTTCATGGAGGTTTCCATTGTTAAAATACTGTGCTCACCTCTGTTTGACCCGAGGGCACTGGAAACCTCAGAATGATATTTTTCTTAAGTGAAATGACTCCAGCCGGCCTTGTTTTTGCAAAGGTGGCGACCATACATTGCAGCGCACAAACATCGCCAATGCATCTGACGCAGAAGCTCCAGCAGGCGTGTGTGGCGTTCAGCGGCGGCGTCAGGTAAACGCGGCGCTCAACTGATTTGCGCGAGAATGTCTGTCAGTTTAGCGTAGGTGACTGTTTGAGGTTGCAACTGTTGCGTTCGGAGAAACACAGCATCGTAACTGTAAACGTGCGGAAAGTCGAAGTCGTGCGTGATTCGACTGATGCGTTTCGTAATGTGGGAAAAAACGGTTCTTGTTGTGATTCGAACTCACGGCGCAGAAACTTATTTTGCCATCGCGTCGCCGAGAAGGGGCTGGAATTACGACGCACTGGTTGATACGACGCAAACAGTTGTTGAGCTACATTCTGTGCTTTCCACTGTCAGGGCCGTGCTTCGTGCGATCTCTAGTCATTATAGAAAGTTTAGAATAGTTTTCAATGCTTGTCCAAGCGTTGCTCCGAATAAATTTACACCCACACCGCATAAACTTTTGTCAGTATTCCAATTTGAAATCACTGGTCTTACTGAAAGAAGATTTTTTACGTACGTTTATGAGTGAGCTCTTCCTACTGATCTCTGCCATTAAAAAGATCGTAAGTCAAGCCTTTTGTTTTGGTATCAATCTTTCGCCCTCGAAGTTTTTAAGAATAAAGTTGTAGGAACGAGTGGCAAAAGCTGCCATAAAAACAGCGACAATTGAGCAGCAAGCATTGATCGACATGGTTGCTTCACATGTAACTCATAAACGCGCCGCTGCAAAACCTGTGTTCGAAAAAAGTTAAAAAATACATCTGATCCAGCTCTGGTGGAAGTGGTCGGGTGTTGAGGCCTCGCGACTGCGAACACCTCGTCCTCTACTTGAAAGACATCAACTTGCCGAAGCCGGACAAGTGGGGAACCAGTCAGACCATTGCTTTCTTGCAACAGGTAGGCTGTGTGCTGAGCAATCAACTTACAGTACAGTGTATTCTGTACAGACGGCAATTGGTGGAAGGCCGAAGCCTGAAATGCACCCCTTGCCGAGACGGTTCAGAATTTTGCGAATTGTTGCTTCCTTCACCTCAGTTTTTCCAGCGGTTTGTGTCCTTACTCGAAATGATAAACAAACACCCGAAACAGAAAAAGATAATTAGGTTTCTCCCCATCGCACAGGAACTTACCCCCATCGCGCAGGACCTCACGTATCGCTTATAGCTCTTCATCGAAAGCAAGACCCCTCCTCCCACTTCCGCATGACTCACAAGTTTTATTCAACTGTTCACAGCTTCTCACTTACCAAGGATTTTACGACGAAGAGAACGAGTGGGTTGGTTTGGAAGGAATCCAGATCGTGGCATCTATGAACGCCTCGACCACACTCGGAAGACACAAGCTCTCATCCAGGTAGGGTCGACCTGTTTCCGTAGATTGTAAGAGCTCGCTCTCTTTTGGCCCAAGCCATCCATGATATTTTGTTACTTCGTTAATATTGAATAACTGGCCTGTTGCATCACTGTATGACCCAAACGCGTGGCGTCGTGATTTGATTTTTGAAAAACGCATCACGCCACCGAAGCGTATCATCAGCGCCACATTTTATCTTGTTCGCAGATTTACGTCGCGGGTTCGAATCCTGAGCATCGAGTACGCAGACTCAGAAGAGCTGTGCGCCATCTACACCGCTTACCTCACCCCGGTATTACATCATCACGTTCCTCTTCAGCGCCACGCAGTGTGGGGTTCGCCCGCTCGGGTCCAGCAGCTCGCCTCGTCAATGGTCAACGTAAGCGCGTCTTTTACTTGCTTGGGATCTGAGTGTGAATGTGTGGCGAGGAAAAAATAATGTTTTGGATTGCAGTTCACGCTGTCTTATTGTTAGTCACTCCCTTCAGAAATGAGTTGTTTGTCTTTTAGATTTACGACCAGGTACGGAAAGTGTTTTTGAGCGACGATCACGGCCATTACCTTTTCACACCACGTGACCTTACCAACTGGTGCATGTCAATGATTCGCTATGATCACTCGAGCGTGGCAGGAGACGGAAGATCTCCGGATGCGCTTCTCAGCGTGTGGACATACGAGGCGTGCAGATTCTTCAGGTACAGCATTTCTGCTGTAAGCCTGTCTCCAGCTTCGTACCTACTGCGCATGCGCTGTTGTTGAGCATTGTGTGAAAATTGCTGCTAGAAAGTATCAGCGCGTAGTACCAGCTCTAAAGAAACTGTAGATAATTATTTTACCGTTTCTGTTGCTTTTTCATTGTCGTGGTTTTATTTCTGGCTGTATGTCCGTGATCTGTCATCCTCCATGATGCTCACCAGCCTTTGTCGTCACGCAGGGATCGCATTGTTGGTGGGAAAGACAAAGACCGCTTCGACGCCATGTTGTCGTCTGTGCTCGCTCACGATTGGTCAACCAATCCGTCCGAACGAATGCAAGATGGCTATTACGTCACATGGGGTGCTAGACAAGAAGCTTTGGGTTGGTCGCGTTTTTGTTTTCCATTGATTGTAGGTATCGGCTCGGGTGTCAGTTGGTTGAACACGCGCCTCCAGTGCTGATAGGCTGGGTTCGATTCCTGGTCGGGTCATGCTGAAGACTTGAAAAACTTTTAACTTGCGGCCCGTCCAACTTCGTGCTCGGCGTTGGTGGTTGGGTGCAACGGAACTTTTCACGCGCGGTGCAGCCATTGACTCGCCACCAATGCAGCATTCACTGCGAAAGTAGCCGCCTGGCCCACGGCGCAAGCAAACCAAGATCACTGATGCTGACCACTCGCGACATTCCAAGAAGTGTAAAAAGCGAGTATAATAAAACTGAACTGATTGGTTGTGGATATGTCGATGTCAGCTTTGATGAAGATATACGAAACTAACTGATCTTGAAAGGTTGTTATTTCGTGGAAGTTTTGCAATTCATGCAAAATGCAGAGTTGTACTTATGCATAATCATCGTACTTTTTCAAAAAATCCTTCGCTTTAGTTTTTTCGCGTGTACGTTGTGTCCACAAACGTTTGCAACTTTGGTTGGCGTTAGTCTCAGACCGCGCTCCGTCCACTGGAATGTCTCTGGTTATCGGTCAAAAAAATTGTTACGTTTCAACCCATCTGTGGTTTCGCTAATGTCTGCGAACGTGCTGAGGTCAAACTTCTCCCTGTCACCAGCAGCTCTGCAACAACTTGTCATGGTTCTGTTCAGCCGATGGTCGCCTTCCTGTTCACGGCAAAATTCTCGGCCAGCTGTCCGCGAAAGACCTCAAGGACGTCATTACGAAGGCGGTAGCTGCTTACAGCAGAGAAGTCCGGGAAATAGACGTTCTTGTGTTTCAAGAGGTACGCACGCGGCTTTGCCTTCGAAAGCATGCTTTAAGTATATATTTTAAGTGTCTACATAGATCACAGGCTTTAGTGCTCGCAGTCTTTTCAACGTTCCTATTTAAACGTACGAGTGTTTTTCGATTACGTCAACTTTGCGCACCCACTTGCTTCAGAACATTTAATCAACAACCATGTTCCATTTCGCCCCATTTAACGCCCTTGTAGGGCCTGGGTATTGGGTGATGGTTCGCTAAAGACAAAAGCTTCATAGCGTAAACAAAAGACTATAGGCATGTTGTCGATGCTAATGAAAAACTATGCGCTTATTTCTCATTAATAGATAAAACTGCCTACATTTTCAGATAATCTCTGATGCTTTTTACAGGTTTTGGAATACATGGCAAGAGTTGATCGAGTGCTGTCGGCTCCAGGGGGGAGTCTGTTGCTGGCTGGGCGCACAGGGGTCGGTAGGCGCACAGCGGTGTCCGTTTGTGCCCACATGCACCGAATGACCCTGTACACGCCCAAGGTGTCACGCACTTACGGTCTGAAACAATTCCGGCAAGATCTGAAAACGATCATGCAGCAAGCCGGCATTGAAGACGAGCAGGTGAGGTGGTCACAGTTGGATGCGGTTTCTAGGACACAGTTCGATGCGGCTGCTAGGGCTTGCGCGCTAAACTATATTTCTAAACGTTGCACAGCTGCCTATTGCGTCTTGTTGCTACGGATGAGCTGCAAGTTGATATGAAGTAGCTTTTGTGATCGGGTATCAGTAAAGTTAGATTCTTGCTTTTAATTTTATCCTGCTTTTTCTCGGGTGATCTTGCCAGTAGTGGCGAGGGAACAGTCTTCAAATTTCTGATGGTGTCACTGTAGCCAACCGTAGAAAACAAAAGTTAACGTTTTGAAGTATGCTTGGTAGCTAAAATAAAACAGAATATCGTCAAACTTGTATTTCAGGTCGTTCTCTTGCTCGAAGATTTCCAGCTCGTCCATTCATCTTTTCTCGAATTGGTCAATAGTCTGTTATCAGCAGGGGAAATCCCCGGTTTGTACACCACGGAGGAATTGGAACCGCTCTTGACTCCACTGCGCGATCAAGCGTCGGAGGCTGGCCATCGTGGGCCTCTCTACAGTTATTTTGCAAAGAGTTGAGTATAAAAGACGCTTTCACGTCGTGTTGCAAATCCTGTGAGCGAGTCACGTAGGCTGGAAATTTACTGCCCATCAGTTTTCGTATTCTGTATTTTTCGGTATAATGTGTTAAAAAACCTAGTCGTTGTGCGTTAGATAGTCGGATTATGTGAATTATTTGTGTGAGAGGAAATATCATTAACTGTCAAAGATCTTTCGATTATACATCGTAACCTGTGATTTTTGCAGCGGTGCTGCCATCCCCAAAATAAGAAGTCCGGCTTCCGTTGCGTCTGGACAAGTGCTTTTTTCTATTAACAGAGGTTATGAAGAACTTGCACGTTGCGTTGATCATGGATTGCACGCACGAGAACTTCACCATCAACTGCGAGAGTAACCCTGCCCTGTACAAGCTTTGCCAAGTGCAGTGGATGGATCACTGGAATAGGCACAGTATGAAGCAGGTAAATCGCACAAAAACTCTGTGAAGCCCTTTGTTCTATTCTAGAATAAGTTTGGTTTGTACTTGATGCAGATTAATTCACTACGTTTTGTTGACTAGCTCATGGAGGGCTTTGGGAATTGTTTGTTAATGGACAGCATTACTTTAAACCGCTGCGCTCCATGCCATGAGCCTGTTTCTTCCAACCAACAACATCATACTTGGGGACATTCGGGGTCAGTGTCCCCAACTTTTTTGTGGCCCCCAAGTTTTGTTGTGCCCAGAAAGATGTTATACAGTTTGTTTTAAACATATAATAAAAACAAAATCTTGCCCCTCTAAAAATGTATTTTCTCCCCAAACCGTAAAACCTTGCTGCGGGCTTGTGCCTGTAAACACCGTTTATCAACTTGTTACACTGCGCATCGTTCTCTGGCCTGGTCTTTTTTTGACTCGCGACCCGCGTTAGATTCTAAGATTGGGAACATATGGATGGATTGTCCGTGTAAACAAACGCAAATGAGGTGTAAGCAAAAAATTTAATCTTATTAGTACAAAAATGGGACAAGTGCAGCGTGCTGGATTAAATAGCTTAACGTGACCCGCTGGCCAAGGCCACAGTGCCTTCCTTGGTCGCTACGCTGTGGTGATGCGTGTGTCCACCCATCACTGTTGCACAAGCGTTTTAGAGGCAACCCTGTGCGCTGTGATTCTTTTTCACGCTTTGCATTTTATCGCAGGTGCCCGAAATGTTGCTGAGTCAGCAGCTTCCAGCGGACAACGCCAGCAGCGCCAAGCAGCTCTGTTACAACTTCGCCAAAATCCACCACCTGTGCGGTCAGCGCAGACCCCACGACTCCGCACCCCGCCGCTACGTGACCTTTCTGAGAACTTACCAGAGCGTTTTCCAAACTAAAAGGGACGACCTGATGCGAAAGCAGAGCCATCTTCAGGTGCGTGAATCGCTAACGATGGTTTGACAAGGGTATCGACTCTAACTTTGCTTTACCCTCATTCGGGTACTTTCCAACACAGGCCTGACTTTGAAGTTCTTCCCATTAGGCATTTTTTAATTTTCGTGTACCCCGCAGTAATGCACGTCTTAGCTGCTTGCCGGAAGACAATGTTTTATAAGCTTTGCTTTTATCTCGAACCATCGATGCTCTCGTGAGCCGCCAAGCGGCAACATATGTGTCCCGAAAAAATGTCTTTTTTAGAACCAGGGATTTCCGTGATTTGCAACTTTATCCCTTATATTTGCGATTCAAACGATCTGTTGCTTCTTAGATTGCTCGGTGAAGTTCTTACTATCTGAAGCTTGTTCATCAATAGTTTTTTATATTTAACCCACTTGCTTCTTTCTTCACCAACTCAGGCGGGTTTGTCGAAACTGAACGAAGCGACTTCCCTCGTTGACAACTTGAAACAACGAGCTGCGGAGCAAGGTGCGCTGCTTGTTCAGAAACAATCTGAGGCAGACAACGCTTTGAAGGAGATCACTCAAGCCATGCAGGTCGGTCGGCACGTGCTTTGTCAGTTTCCAGTTATATTTTGCATTTTTCCGTGTTTTGTCTTTTGTTTTGCTTTGTCACTGCGTAAATTTGTAGGACGCCAGTACTCAGAAGAATGAAATGGAAACACTGAAGCAGAAAGCTGCTGAGGAACGGGTCAATATCGACAAGAGGAAAAAAGCGATCGACATCGAACTTTCGGAAGTTAGTCCCACTCGCTTTGCTACATATTTCTTGATCGGATGTTTATAGTTGCGAATAGTACGAGAGTGTGCTGTGATGGTTTTTGGTTCAAGTTTTTTACCGAAGAAGCGAATTCCCGCCGTTGTACAGGTTTACGGTCAGATTTACGAGTTTGGGAATTTGGCATCTGAAGCTCTTCATCAAACTACCCGCTGTTGTCTTCAGGAAACTCTAAATCTTGCAACAAAAATGAGAAAAGCACGTTTTGAATCCGCGTTTTGTTAAAATATATAAGCAGCTGGAAGGATAATGAAGTAACCTGCTGAGTTCCAGAATTATGCTGGTTTCAACACCGCGTTACATGTTTTATAAAAAGCGTCCTGACCACGTTGTCATACGAATCTAAGTTAGAGGCGCGTTTATAAAGTTTAACTGAAGGATCACACCCTTTACTTGATTTTTTAAAAACGTTTTCGTAGGTTAAGTAAAGATTTTGTTCTTCAATACAACGTTACTGGGTTGCCCTGTACGTGTGGTACGTGCAGATTAAAAACGCTTTGAAATTTTTCCCATTCTGATCTCACTTTCGTTTGACTCAGGTCCAGCCCCTGATCACTGCTGCGCAAAAGGCTGTCGGCAACATCAACCCCCAAACCCTGTCCGAAATCCGAGCTTTGCGGAGTCCGCCGGAAGTGATACGAGACATACTGGAGGGCGTGCTCCGTCTCATGGGAATATTCGACACAACCTGGGTTAGCATGAAAAGGTGCGTCGACAAAAGTTTGCTTAAACGCTGTGAACCTAACAGTGATATGTCCTGGACTTGCTGGGATTTATTCTCCGCTTCTACGGAGCTCCACACTGGTGCAGTGCGCCCACGTCTGTCGCATGTCGGCTTGCATTTTATGAAAGCTTGTAATTTGATCGGATTCACGCAAATTTTTGTAAGTTCTGATTTGTTGAGCTGTAATCAAATCAGTCAACTTTTTACATGTCGGCATTCGATTGAAAATAATTTGTAAGAGCCTATGACCAGGACCAAATGTGTCACGAGACGATTGCACGAGTATCCAGAGGCCATTATAAAATTTTTCGCACAAGAATGTTCGAAAAACATCGGGTCGGTCCGATCCGGGAAATGATGGTTCAATGCAAATGTGTTTTGATATTTACTTTTTGGAAATCGGTGACTTTTTTGCTTTTTACCAAAAATCAATTTTACTTACAATCATTTTCGCGAATCGTCGCAGTTCTTCAATGGGACAATGACCCCCCCTAACGACACTAAGACAGACAGAGCACTGAGACAGCATTTCTGAAAATTTTGGAATCCGTAGGTGACAAACCTGCCCATGCCTGTGAGTTAGATTTGAGTTGTAATAAAGTTCACTGCTGAGCTGTTGTGAGTCGTCCACAGGCCATCGCTCTTTGGTAACCGGCAATCTTACTTTTCAGGTCTTGTTAATCAACGAACTCACTCTGTAGCCGTGTGGCTACGAAATAGAATGCAACAAACCTGCATTGCTTTTTCGCGATGTGTCGATAGTCGTGCGACAAAAAGCTTTCCTTATCGCAGCTTCCTCGCCAAGCGCGGCGTCAAGGAAGACATCATCAGTTTCGACGCTCGCCGCATCAATCCCGAGATCCGCACCTCGGTCGAGGAGCTGCTCGAGAACAACGCGCGCTCGTTCGAAAAGAAGAACGCGCAGCGTGCGAGCGCCGCCGCTTTGCCATTGGCCGAGTGGGTGAAAGCGAACGTTAAGTACTCGCAAGTGCTGGAGAAGATCGAGCCGTTGGAGAAAGAGCAAAGCAAGCTTCAGAGGTGAGCGGAGGTTTGGAGGCGTCGGGGTCGGTCGGTGTGTGAGTTGCGCATGAGGTTTGTTGCACGTTTTTTTTGCTGCAGCGTCTGGGGTTGAACGATGGCAGGTTGCTGCAACGTGCATTGGCGCTGACCTGAAACCACGTTTTTCTGCCCCCTGAGCATCACTAATGACTGAAATACCTGACAAGCATTGTGCTGTGGTTAACTCTTACAGTAGTTGTTTCCGTGATAGTACTGCGCATCACTCTGGCGTTTAAATGGCCGTAAAACATGTGCCATCTTTAATCTCACAGAAAAGAGAATTCCTGTGTTGGAAGAGCAGGTAGAACTACTGGTTCCGATTACGCCCACAAACGTTTCATTCCGATGCTGCAGCAGTTTTCCAGTCACCGCTCGTTTAACTTGCGTCGTCAGAAACTTGGAGAAAGCGGAGTCGCGCGTAGAGAAGCTGAGCAAGGCGCTCGACGAAGTCGACGACCGCGTCGCCGAGCTGCGCAACAAGTTCCAGGTCCGCACCACGGAGGCTGCTCAGCTGCAGACCGAGGTTGACAAAGCGAACGAAACCATCAACGCCGCTGAGAGTCTGGTGGAAAAGTTGGGTGACGAACACCAGAGATGGAGCGAACAAGTCAGTTGTTGGGTTTTTGAAGAGTTTTTCCGCGCTTTTTTGTGTTGCTGTCTTTATGTTACAACAATGTAATATCATAAAATTGCTTTGTAAATTTGCTGAACGGCCTCCTCGGTCGTCGCTTCGTAGCAATTTACATGTTCGTTGCCCAAAGGATGAACTTTCACTTTGTCAACAGCTTATCATGTTGAGTTTTTCTTGTTGTTTGATGACTGTCATGCTGCGACATTTCAACGATTAAAGCGAGCAGCTTACGACTCTTTCTCGCTGACTATATTTTCAGGTAAAAGTCTTGGCCCACGAGCTCGAAAGTCTGCCTGCCTGCGCCCAGCTGGCCGCCGCTTTTATCACTTACCTCCCCGCTGCGCCGGAAGACGTGAGGAAGGAAATGCTGCACGAATGGATGGAAATGACGCAGATGAAAAGTGAGAGATATGTTGCTCTTCCTTTTGTGAGACCAGGTTTGCAGCATTGGCTTCGTGAAGTAATTGCTGCTGTTTCATGCGAGGTCACGTGATCATTACTACAATGGCTAAGACAGTGTCCTTTAAGTTTTAACGCCTCAATATTCCTAAGTCAAATTTTCATCAATCTGGATGCCGCTTTTCAACAGTTTAATAACAAAAAAATTNTAAGAAAAANAACAGAACTGGTAAAGATATATTTACTGAACTAGTACTGCTAGAAAGTATCAGCGCGTGTATTTCCTGACATGAACGTGTATTTCCGCGTTGCTTGCTGCGACCCGCGCTTTTATTGATTTGGTAAGAATTCAACAATGGAACGAGTAGCAGTTACTCGCAATTTGCCCCGTGTGTGTTGGTGGGCGATGGTGCTTGGATCAACGAATTTCGGCAATCTTGGTAAAGAACGATTTTTTCTCCGTGAAAAATGCGGGCGCGGTTGAATCATGACGTAATGATTCAGTCATCGGCCATTTTAATAGCCACAGTGATGGAAAAGTAAAAGATTGATGTTTCTAAACTTATCAACACGCCCTTGTTCGAACTTTCAGCACTCGTCTTGAAAGTACAAAATGGAAGTTTTGTGTTAGATTTCACGCTATTTTAAACGAAAACGTGCTTGCAAAATTGGATATCCGCATTTTTATTGCCATTGGGAAGGACAACCTGTTATTTGAATTCATCGAAATTGTTTCTTCAGGTTTCGATCTCCGCCGCTTCCTCAGTAGCGAGAGGGAGCAGCTCCAGTGGAAAGCGGAAGGTTTGCCGTCGGACGACCTTTCAATGGAAAACGCCCTCATCATTTTGCAGGTATGCTCCCGGAGCTTTGAACCTTGTTTCGCAGGTCGGATTAACTTTTCACGAACTGGTTTTCACAGGAAACGATCAGTTAGTGCGATGTCATTGCGTTTCTCAATGTTGCTTAGAACTGGAAAATACCATGATAAACTCGCTTTTATTTTGTGCTTAGCTGCAAAGTCGCGTTGCGTGAACTTGTGAGATTCACCGTATCGGTGCATTTGGTCGTATATGAAATACTTTGCGTTGTGGATTTGTTTGACATGCAGCGGCAGCAACTCGTGCGCTGCCGTCCCTGAAACTTCTGATATTTTTCTCTATTTTTGCTTGCGGGAACTTCAAAGCTGGGGGAGATGAAGGTAAGTGACGTCGCTGAAGTCATTCGCTGTCGTGCTTTGTTCGACGCATGTGTGCTGTTCAGACCTTCCTTGCTTGCATGTCACTTTAGTTTTGATTAAAATCATCTGTTTCTGTAATGCCACCTTCCTCTTTTCGAATGACAACGGTTTCTACATATGAAAGAAATTCTTTGCTAGCAGGGGGGGGTCGCAGTTGTCAGCAACATCAATAGCATAAAAAACCAACGCAATGGTAGGAAACTTTATGTCCGTGTAGTTTTGTTCAAAGTGTAAAAAAATGTCGGTTTTCAAATTGGCAGTACCACCACAAAATCAGCGGCCGCTTCGAAGGAAGACCAGTGGAAATTAACAACTTTGGCATTGTCGCGCACCGCGGAAGCTGCAGTGACGTGACACACTTCTTTTCCGAAACAGCATGTGATATATTACCATGTGATAAAGATTTTCGTCGCCACAAATCATGTAATAGAGAAAACGGTTGTGGAAATGCCTCCTGAAGACTGAATTATCTTTTATTCTGGCAAGACCGGCGTTGTAGCGCTCTCTCCCGAGAGCACTGCGGCGAATCTGCTGCTGTGGCCAGATCACCCAAACTTTCGTTTCAGAGCCGGACACTGCGCCTCTGAGCGATCGCTGCCGTGAAAAGGTGTCAGCCATCGTGTCAGATTCACTTCTGGTTTCGCTGAAAAGGAAAATACCTTTCATGCACCACAAATAAAGCTTCGCTTTCAGTTTCGACGTCATTTTATAGTCAGCTTTGTTGCAAGAAACGTGGAAAAGCTCGAAAAACAATCACTTTAAAATTTTGGTTTTTGCCCGAGATTACCGCCCACAGTATGATTTGCTTAATATAGTGTGTGGTACATGGGCATCACACCGTTTAGGATTGCCCAAGCAACATTTATGCATAATCTTATCCGACGCATATTTTACTTGTAGATGATCAGTAATACCCAAAGGTATTGGTTTGCTGCTATTTTATTATTTGGGCTGTTACATGCAAAGTGTGGATGGTTAATCTTTCGCTGTCTTAGAAAAAAATCACAATTGTCGATCTACTTTCTGCCACCATTAATAGGAAAAGGCAGGCGCGAGGAACGGCCAGTTGCTAACATAAAAAATAAACGTGCGAGATGATGTCTTTGTTCATATCAGAAAGACATAAGTAATTATTGTAACTGCGATGCCACAATTCGGTGATGTCAAGCTGCGTTGCTTCGTCCTTGCTATAGTCACGCCACACGCAATTGCGATGTTCTCCTCATTCTGATCTGCATCAACAAGGCAATTGCTAACAAGAACTAACGCTGTTGGCAAACAATCACGGTATTTCATTTCAAAACCCTTCATATTTCTTCATCGTTGCGTAATCCCATCGTGCGTTAGCTTCAACGAAACGGACTTGACACAACTATTGTGCAAAGAACGCAATAACGCAGCATTGTCTCGACTCCTCTGCAAGTTCCCTTCCGATCTGGTCAACTTGTTGATAGCACAAACTGAGTTTGTTTTTTGTCGTAAACTCTGCATGTGTTGGTTAATGCTTGCGTTGCTAAACCCGTGCCAAGTGGTTCTTCTTGCTGTAAGCCTTGTTGTCATTTTTAGAGTTCACTCAAGCCTTTCCTTGTCGACCCATCTTCCAGGGCAACTGAATGGCTTAAGCAGCATTTGAAAGAGTCCAGGCTGGAAGTTGTTAATCAACAGGTATCATGGATTAGAATTATTTGATATCTGCACAGATGAACGGAATAAGATTGTCTCTGAAATCTGCTGTATATCCTGGGTTTTAATCAGTTACACATTTAAAAAACGCTCTATATTTTTTCCAACTCACAGGATCCCAATTTTGCGACGGCGCTGGAACTAGCCGTTCGATTCGGGAAGACCTTGGTGGTCCAGGAGATGGATCACATCGAACCGATTTTGTACCCGCTTCTGCGCGGAGACCTTGTTAGTCTTGGTACGTATATTTCAATGATTGTTTTTGAAAGTAAATTTAGCTTCTCACGATTGTCACTCTGTGCAAAAAGTACCTCATTGGCGACTTTTTCTGTTTGTCGCTGGCCGGTCTTACGACTTCATACTTGCATTCAGCCCGTGGCTGCTCAAGCTACCATTTACGAAAACTTTAGCGGCAGTCTTTCTCTTTGTACTGCNTCTGTCCAAGCTCTGCATTCAATCTTCATGAAACGCGGGTAAATGAGGAAGCTTCTTGCGATAGCCATGAAGTGCACTTTTTAATACGAACATGGTTCAGTCGTCTACTGCTTAGGAGTAGTCTTTCTTTGGGAATCCGTTCAATCAGATGATGACCCGCCAAGCTTGCTTTTAAAGTCAAAACTATAGCATTCGTTGCGAGTGGTTGGGATTGGATCATTCTCCCAAAAATTATCCGGAACCTTTCTGGTATGGTTTAGAAATATTAAAATTATTAGACCATCGTTAGACCGAAGTCACACAACAACTATAGATGAGATTTTGTGTTAAAACACTAGAGCCATGATCCACATTGCTCGATTGCTACTGTAGCAGAAAGTAGAACCCCACTTTGCATGGAAAAAGGAAAAAGGGCAAATCTTTTCTTGGACGGGGCCTTGAACGCAAATAGAGATGCTGGAAATGCGTTCTGTGAATCTTCAAGGACCCCGGTACGTCGTTCAACTTGGGGAGAAAACGGTCGACTACAACGAAGACTTCCGACTGTTCATGACCACCAGAAACCCCCACCCGACCATTCCCCCCGACACTGCCAGCATCATTTCGGAAGTCGACTTCACAACTACAAGAGCTGGACTGAAGGGTCAGGTGAGCAGTGAGATTGTCTCATGTGACGCGTTTATCACGCAATTTTATCGACCATGCGAGTTCTCACAGCAAGCCGCTCGTTTTTCGCTTTGACCAATAATGTGTTGTCAGCTCTTGGCGCTCACGATTCAACACGAAAAGCCCGAACTGGAACAGCGAAAGACGCAGCTGCTCCGAGAGGAAGAGGAGCTGAAGATAAAGCTTTCCAAGCTCGAGGAAAGTTTGCTGGAGGTACGAGACGCTATTCGTTGATAGTGAAGCAATTCTAGAACCATGACGTCGAGAAGATAAAAGCGGCGTTGCACGATTGGCATGCTATTCGTGCAACGCCATACCTGGAAATCTAACAGCTTACAAAACAGCACATCCTCATCACGCATGCGCAGGGCTAGAAAGTGTGCGAGTCCTTGCTACCCATAGTTAACATGCACGTGACAACTACTGTTCAATGATACATGGCAACTCTGTTAAAAAAATACAAGTCTTTCGGTTTCTTGTCAACTTGAAAAAGATGTTAGATGTTTCATTGTGCTTCCGTTTTAACAATTTTGCTTGTACTTTATCTTTCAGCAACTCGCAAAAGCCGAGGGGAACATTCTGGAAAACAAGCAGCTGATCGAAAGTTTGAACGAAACAAAGGCGAGCAGTCTGACCATCACTCAGTCCCTCAGCGAGTCGCAACTCATGGAGCGCTCTCTAGACCAGGTCTTGCAAAATGTTTGCTTGAAAAATCGTTGTTGTCGAGCTCTGTGTAGTCAGCATTTGCGTTGAACCGTGCACTCCACTGCAGTACTGCGCCATTAAGTTCGCGTTCGCCTTCACATATCCAACTGTTGTAATGAGAATTTTGTACCAGTTTCTTCAAACGATTGTCTATGCCAACTCTTTGTTGACGCAATACTTTTCTAGGTACAGCGATAGTTGATGTATAACGTCGCGTTGACATTGGTTTAAAGCGTGATTGAAATTCAGCGACGGATGTTGTTTTGATTTTTGTGGAAGATAGTCTTGACAGTCGACCGATAGGTTGTAACGTCTGCCGTATGACTGATGCAGACAGACCAGGAAAGAACAATTTACTGTAAAGAAACGGAATTTTAGGGAGGGACACAGTCCTTTGGGGAGCATGTCCGAAATTGCCCATCCCTCCAGATCCGCCGCTATTTATAACACTTTCAACTTCGAGCTCATTTCAAGCCTCTCGCCTGACCTCCGACACTCATTTGCGGTCAGAGAAAAATTGTTTACTTGGAGTGCTTCAAATGGCAAACAGATAACCTATCTGTCGAAGCTAAATCGTCCTTCTCTCCACGCTTGCGATGATTCGTGTGAAACGCTTTATGTCATTTGTTCTTTCAACTTTGCTGATATGACTGATCCAAGCTTTCGTGCAGGACGTGAGGTGTTGTTTTATCCCATATGTGTTTGTTTCGTCACAGGAGCGAGACGATTACTTACCTCTGGCCGAGGGTGGCAGCACCATTTATTTCGTCATCAGCGACCTGGCCAAGATCAACAACATGTACAGATTCAGTTTGGCCTCGTTTCTGCGGCTGTTCCAGAAATCCCTGCAAATCAAAACCGTAAATACTTAACGTTCTGTGCGCTCAAGTGCATTGTTCCGGAGAGTGGGTTTCATTTGCGTTTTCATGACTTTTTATAAGTGTTTCGACTTTCAAATCGATGCTTTGCGATGAAAAGTTGTTCACAAAAATAATTCATTCGAGCAAAGCCGGAACAGATCGCGGCTTTGTTTTCGTGATCAGTTTCTCGACGCGCGTTAACATCTGCTCCATCTTGCTTTCCTGCCCAGGACTTCGGAACTACCGAAGAGCGCATCCGCTCCCTGAGCAACCACATGCTCTGGCTCGTGTACGAACAAGTAGCGCAGTCGCTTTTCAAGGCTGACCGGCTGATGTTCGCCTTACACTTGGCGAGAGGTACCAGGCCCGATCTTTTTAAAGACAAGGTAGGTGCATAAAATCGACAACTGTGATTGGCCTCTCAAGAGCATGTCTCATTTGGAAAATAAGAACGAGGCGAATTCAATTCTGTGTAAAGATGTGATAAGCTAGAAAAGCAAAAGTACTGCTGCGACTGTTCGTTTTCTGGTCCCGAGCAAAACACGAAGATATCATATTCAAAGAATAACAATGTTTGTTCTGCGGCTGTCTCAAGGTATTTAAGAAAAACGACTTTCTATTACAATCGTGTAATCTAAAAATGTCGGCCCCAAGATTACAATTTTTTAGTAAAATGACAACGACACGTCAACTCCCTTCAATTCTAATCATATCCTCCTTGAAAAATTACATTGACCCCATTCTTTTTCGTTATCACACTACTGGGATAAAATGCGGTATTGCGAGAATTAAATATCCAGTTGGTTTTGTTGGTGGAAGTGAGAAGCGCTTTCCGTGTCGCTGCTTCAGGTTTTAGTGACGGTTTTGTGGCTATAGGGGTTGCAAATAACAAACGGTTTTAGCTGCAAATGAGAACCTTTTTGACATCTTACGATTTTGAATTTGCTTGCGTCATTGATATCATGTCATTGAACTGTTATTAAAATGTGAGCATTTCAGGCCATGGAGAAAAGTTCTTAACCTCTAGTTTGTTGTCATACATTTGTGAAATTATAGACTTTTTATTAAACAGGAAAGATACTGTACCCCATTACTTTTTTTGATCAAACTTCTATTTCGCTGTTGTGATGTCAATTTGTTTTAAATTGATTCACGACCGAGTTTTAACCTAAATACATCAAAACTGTCTGTTTCAGGAATGGGAGCACTTTCTTGGTTTGGTGGTCGGTGATGCGGTGTTAGACAAAGGTGAGGGAAAAAAGCATTCCAGGGAGAACCTTCCAATGTGGATCGATGCAGAAAGGTGCTCTGCTGTTTTGCTTGTACGAGTTTTCGGTTTGCTCATTTCCTTAAGTCTATAAATCAAAGTAGTGCATCTTTCAGAGTAAAATCCTCTCCCGTTCAATATATTTAAGTTTTCTTTAAAGTGACATCAGATTGACCATGACTTTGATAATAATTATCTTCGTTTTCTCTGCAAGTTCTCAATCATATCTCAATACGCAGAGCAGGTTAAAAAGTTAATTGCTTTTATGTCATTCTTAACAATGCTGCACTTCTGTGTATTTCAGGCAGAGAGATGTGGCGTCATTACGGCTGACGTTTCCAACCCTCTACCAGGCGTTGAAACTTGATGACGGTGGAATATGGGTGACGTTCGCGCGCAGCTCTACGTGCGAACAAGACTTTCCTCATAACGTAGCTTCAAAAATTTCTCACTTCCAGCAGGTGCGCTGGTGTTTCTTTAGATTTCGCGATTCCATTCTTACGTTGCACATTTTACAGCAGGTCATCATGAACTACAGTACTGTCTGCTTCCAGTGCCGCAATATCTCACTTGTTAATGATAGAAAAATAAAACAACGATAAACCAAACGTCCTTGGCTGTCTGAAGCTGGATCGTGTGTTGTTACTCTATGAGCTGCAAATTTGTGGCGAAAAATTTCCTTTTTGTACGAGCGTACATGTGCCAGCAGCGTTGTCTCCATGCTCGCTTCTCTGAAGATCATGGTCGTGCAAGCAATCCGCCCAGATCGACTCGAGAGCGCCATGGCTTTGTTTGCTGCCCGAGTGCTCGGACTGCGCGAAATCTCCCCCCCTGCTCTCAGTCTCCGTCGCCTGTACGAGTCTGGTGTGACGCTGTCTTCGGAACCGATCCTGATTGTTCTTTCACCTGGTGAGTTATGCGAAGGCATCTGCGTTTAAATAAACCGTCGATAAAGTTTTCCCACCAGCGCTTTTGATGAAACAAAAACAGTTTATACAAAAAATATGAAAGAGCTGGAACATATATTTTTACGGTGCAATAGATAGCTTTTGAAAGCAGGAAAGTCTCATCAAATCTTCCGGAAGTTCAATTTATGTTTTCTCTGCTGATGCTGCTGTGGTATGACCTGATGATGCAACTACTCAACTTCATTCACTGCACTTGATTGCAGGAGCTGATCCTTCTCACGAGCTTCAGGATCTTGCCACCAGCGTTGTTGGCGATGACAACTACTATCAGGTAAGCTGCTACTCTCGAGAACTCGACCGCACGAGGTAGGTTGTAACGAGAGGATTCTGCAGTGGAATCCCACTGTAGTTGCAGCAGTTTCATTCGGCGCAGCTGCTGTAACTAGTTGCAAATAGCTGCAAGTGCTTCGTATTTACCTAACGCTTCCGGCTGGTATGAAGCTGGTTCCCATTCATTAGCTCCGCTAGTTTCCTCATCTTATATTTGTAAGTGCTTTTGCAGGTTGCTATGGGACAGGGTCAAGCAGACGTTGCCATGCAACTTGTTCGAGAATGTTCGCGCGACGGAAAGTGGCTTTGCTTGAAAAACCTGCACCTGGTCACGACTTGGCTGCCCGTACTTGAAAAGGTACTTCACCAGTATTTCGCTCACTTTACGGACCGAAGTGACCCCAAATTTACGTTGATCGAGAGTGTTTGCAGTCTCTTTGTTATCTCCGCTTGCACTGACCATGTATCATGTTTGCGTTGAATGAGTTTTTCCTTGGTCTCTTCTATCTTCCCTGCATATCTCGACATCCGTACTTGCTCGTAAATTGTACCTCTCGCAAAACGAACAGAAAGTTTGTGTCAGGCAAACTTGCTATTAAGTTCGCTGGAAGTCTGACCGTTGCACACAGTACCAGCATGTTAACACCCCCCTGACGTAGCAGCGAAATATCCCAGAACGCGTTGTCTTTTTTTTTCGACAGGAACTCAATTCTCTTTCGCCGCACGAGAGTTTCCGGCTCTGGTTGACTTCTGAAGTGCACCTCAAGTTTCCGACAATACTTCTGCAGTCGAGCTTGAAAATCACATATGAAGTAAGGTTGTCATGCAAGTTGCAAGGCTGGTCTTTTTCAATGTCAGCAGAAAGGTTTGCGTTGAAATGTGGTTTTCACAGAAAGAGAGCTATGCCGCCGAAGATGTAAAACAAAGTAACTCGCCCTGTTTGCGATAATTCGAATATCCCAAGAACGTCTTTGTACAACCAATAATATTGATTAGCGCTGAAGTTCTTGATGCTCACTGAGCTCTTGTTTTGAATAAAACCTCTGGTGTTTTGTTACTGAAAGGCACCCCCTGGTATAAAGAGGAACCTTTTCCGGACCTACGACAACTGGACTCCGGAATTCGTGTCTCATGGAACTAAAAACTCGAAGTCGTCCGTTTCAAGATCGCAGGTTCGCCGTTTTTCAAGAGTAATGTGGGACGTTGACCGCACGTCTATTGTTTGTGACTCTGCCTTGTCAATAAAAAGTTGATGTCAATTTTCAACAATCGGTTGAAACGATTGTCTGTTTCTTTGTTTCTCACAACCTCATCATTTTTCAGTTTCGAAGGAATTTCCTCTCACCGGTCTCTGTAACCAGCAGCGTGACAGTTTTTATCAGTAATTACCTTCGAAACTGGATTAGTTACCTGATCATTGTGTTCGATTTCAGTCACTATTCGCCCTCGCCTGGTTCCACGCGGTGCTTCAGGAGCGTCGCACCTTCATCCCTCAAGGCTGGACCAAGTTCTACGAGTTTTCTCTTGGCGACCTGAGGGCAGCAGCCGACATTTTAGATCGTCTGTGCTCAGGTACATCATCCACAGCTTCCCGACCCTTAGGCTTTCCATTATGACGTCAAAATGACAAGTTGTGCGTCGTTGCACCGCAATGCAATGTAGTAGTTCTTTTTTTGTTCAGAGCGCGAACAAATCAGACTGCAATGATGTGAAACCGTGTACTCGTGTGGTGCTGTATTTTGCAAACCATTGGACATGTTTTGTGCGACAGGTCAAAACGTGCAGTGGAGTTTCATGCATGGTCTGATGGAGAACGCGATCTACGGCGGAAGGGTGGACAACACGTTCGACATGCGCGTCTTGTCAGCGTACCTGCGACAATACTTCGACTCTGGCCTTTTGTCCGATTCGCGCAGTCGCGGCAAGCGACTGACGTCCAACGTCACTTTACCGAACTCTACCAACATAAAGGTACCAGGGTGTGGACAACCGGGCAATCCTCCCCCGAAAATTTGAAAAACATGCTTATTGTTATGCGCAACAACAAGTTACAATCGTTTCGCCTCCCCCCGAAAATATCAGCTGGTGGCGGTCCTGAAAGGTACTGCCTCTGTTTTTTGAAACGAGTAATTGGTTTACTCGACGAGTTGAAAACTCGCTTGAGTAAAAACCTTGACCGGGGTTGGCGGAGCGATTCCTACTCGTAAAATCAAATTTTTACTACAACATTTTTCGCTGCGTAACTTCTCTGTGTGGTTGCCTGTCATAACCTACCAGTCGTCGACAATGGTTTTACTTTCGACTTGAGCACTCCGCTTCAAAATTGGGTTTGCAACAGCTGGAAAGTTTTCATGCTTTATGTAGTTTTAATGCACCTTGCCATTTCCCCTTTGCAGGACTACCAGGCGCTGATAGATCAGCTCCC
>JGI24158J21664_10000561_pt1 | contig 35195 bp, 27 predicted proteins | sample Ectturendosymbi3_FD_21664 | JGI IMG/M metagenome (IMG submission 21664) | reverse complement strand
ATCGTTTCACGTTCGTCCTAGTTAGCGATCAATTAACCCGCCTAGCTAACCGCCAATTGTGCCCGGTAGTATATCGACGCACGAACAGATAGTCTATGGTGCAATATCGTGATGTTCTTTCAATCCCAGGGATATAGTCTTACCAGCGTGAAAAAGATGCTCGGGGTCGAATTGCTGTTTGGTTGGTACTCAGCATTATTCGCGACACAGCAGTTTTCGATATCGAGCACCGCGAATAAATGGCCGAGGCTCGCTTGCAGTTGCAAGCAGCACGTGCTCTGCACTATTTCGAATAATACATTGCTTGCAACGTGTATTGTTTGCGAAGATCCAGCACTCAAGCGACCCGTTTCGACTTTTGTTATAGAAATTCACCGTCAGAAGAACTAGGGCGGCAATTGGCACGATGATCAAGCTGCGTAGCGAAATAACAACAAACAGGAAGTTGGACAAACTTGATCACGTGCACCTACGCACTAATCATAGTTGCATTTTTCACAGATCGCCTAAACCTCTGTCGAGGCGAATCTGGGCAACTAGATACATGTTTACGAACAGTAGTGAACCGTGGTGGTCTATAAGTTGAAGAGTTTGCTGGTCAACCAAAACGATACATTTGCTTGCATGCTTCCATGTAACTTCAATTCTAACGATGATTTCACCAAGCAGAATTCCTGTGACGCTCTGTATGCATACTGAAAGGTATGCCTCAGCATTTCAGCAAACTGCACATTCTTTTCGGATATCCAGAGTGGTTTCTGTTGACAGCCCTTTCATTTTTGGAACTCTGTGGCTAATTTTCACCAAAAATTAGGAAAATTTGTATGTGTCGAATTCTGGAATGACAGTGATAATGGCCTTCCAGCTTATCAAAAAAAGATGAATTAAACAGGAAACGTACATAAAATCGCGAAAAATGCCATGTGAGGAAAACCATGGCGAAAACCTCCACGCAAAGGCGTTAGTGAGGACGAAAGGTACTGTGTTTTTTGGGAAAAACACGAAGACCGCAATGAAAGTTTGGTGAGATTTATCTCTAGTGCTTTCCTTTAAAGGATACATTTGTCAAATGCTGTTCTAGCTGAAAATGGCCAATCGCGCAAGGATCAAAGCAGAGGATAAGTTTCAAAACAATCCCTTCGCCGAAAATAGCCACAAACGGTAAAGATGCAACGATCAGCTAAATTATATTGCATAAGATCAACAAAACTGCAAGGCTTCAACAAGGCTTTGTCAGGCGCAGTTGTTTGAAAGAAAAATAAAAATCACGAAATAGTGTATGTGCAGTCAGTCAACTCTGACCTCTAGCGGATGGTGTTTATTTTATATACTGTGATTTGGGTCCTCGCCTTTAGATTTGTTGAAAGTTTGAACACACTAACTTTTTATTATCATTTTTGAGGCTTTTCCAAAAATTTGGAATCAACAGTCCTACACTTACAAACGCATGTGAAAAGAATAAAACTTTTATTGAAAATTTAAGGCTTGTCCTTGTCATTTGAGGTTTGGCCACACACGTCTGCATTTCCAAAGCGAAAATTTTTGTTGGGAGGTGAAGATTAACTTTCACCGGAGCGAATTTCCATACTTTTTTCGCGTGAGAAATGCGTCATGCAAAAAAATTTTCGTAGTAGCGTAGTAGTTATACAACCCAGAGAAAAGTTAAAAACAACGTGAAAAGTGGTTCGTAACACTATTTAACATGTTCGGACAAATGTAAAATATGTTTAAATGATTACAAACATTCTGCTGCGTGAAGAGCAGTTTGTGTGAACTAACTGACATCAACCATATTCTTCGAAAACTCAGCTGTGAAATTGCAGGAAGCAAGATTGTTACATTGGGAAGGAAACGACACTTCGACGTAGACGAAAAAAGTTTACAACCCCAGTATCCTATAAATATCGCTGTGTGGTGGAACATTGCAATTCAAGTACTTCTTATATACCACAAGTATAAAAACAAAAACATTAGAAGTTATTGAAATGTTAAACAAACTAAATAAATTTACGACTTAGGCTGTTTGTGATAATTTTTACAATTCAATATTCGTTTTGAAAAAGTTGAAAAAGCTTTGCTTTTACCAAATCATCTGGAATCATAAAGGTTAATCTATTTCAAAATCGAATTGTTAGAGAAATTTTGTTGAGAAAGTTTAGTTCTTAGAAAAATGACTTTACTTATATTTAAGCACTCTAACAACGTATAGGTTCATTTGCAATAGGTTTATAAACAGTATGTGCTTAGAAACTAATCTTAGTGAAAGATCGATGTCATGTGCAAAGCTTATACAGAAAGGATCCACCATGGCAAAATAGGCCGTGGATCCACGCTTGGTCAAGCGCAAGTTTCCAGCGGATCGACCTTCAAAAGTTTTGGGAAACTCGGCTCTTGATCATATTCTGCGTTTTGTAACTTTGGCCACTTTGCATTCGGGTAAGGTAACGAAATCTTCCGTCCGCCCTACTTCAAGGGGATCCCATTGAGCCTTGGAATTGGAGTTCGTAGGTGAACTGTTGTCACTTCTCGTTTCCACAAATGGAAATAGCCGGAGGTCTAGGTTTCGTACTTGCGTTTTTCTTATACCTGTCCAATGGCAGCAAGAACTCATTCTCATGGAAATCTACCGTTCGTCTTGTCTTGATACAAAACTTAGTTTAGGCAATACCGAGCTTCAACGTCGTTTCTAGTGAATGAGACAGCGCAAGACAAGGAAAACTACCATGCAGTGACTCGGCGACACAGTCATCACGCTATCCTTTTTTAGGAACGATAAAAACTCAAAAGTTTTTGAGATGCTTGTCAGCTGTGAACCATTTTTTTCTAACCATCTAATCCAAGAATAACGAGAAAACTTACTCTTACGAGGCTGGTGCAAACCATGGTATGTCCTTACACTCCTCATCCAAAAATTACATTCAACTTCGCCGAGTGCAAATTAGCCTCTGTAGCACTGTTACAACATCGAAGGCTGAGCTCAAGCGCTAAATTTCCTTAAAACCTGTAAGTGCATTAACAACATCGCTCCGCCATGAAAAATTACTTCATCCTGAAAATTCTAAGACCACACAGATATTTACAATGTAGTCACAATCCACTTAGTCTTATTTTAGCATGGAGTCATCTGCATGCGCCGTTACGCTCAGGAGCCAGTTTAACCTCATGACATGTCGCTTCTGTCGCCGAAAGCATCAATTATCCAGTGAGTAACTAGAAAGCGTTGTTACCAGTTCACGAATCCATGCGCAGAACAAGTGGCGCAACTTCACGAAAGATTGCGCACCATTTGCTGGTGATTAAAAATGTAAGTAGAGCCCGCCTCCAATTAACCAGAGTGACGCTACATGATAGTGGAATGACTTGTATCGTACCATGCCTCACGAAATGGCGTATCCTTCGCCGACAGCATCAAGCCCCATCTGTTAATCGGGAAGTGTGACTGCTTTGCAGAAGCACAGAAACTTGGAAATTGGTGCGCTTATTTCAAATTTCCCAGATCTTGATGTAACACAGATTTTTTTGTTTACTAAGCCGCTTCGGGCACTTCGAACCATCAACACCGGTTTTTGAAATGAAATATAAAATAACTTTTGTTTTTTATTTAAAAAAAACAGCAAACAGAAGATTACTTAAAATCTTGAACTTTAAATTGTTGTTTGATACCTGCAAAGTACAATATCGCAAACGCAGAGTTGTGCTAGCTCGCTTACACTAAAGCAGTGGCGTTGCAAACCAATCAAAAAATGAAAAGGAACCAAACAGTGCAATGGCAATCCATCGATGATGTGTGCGAGGCTGATCCGTGGATGCAGCCGTCCGCACTGATCCGCGGGTGCACTCTTCCTGAGTTCTTGAATTTCTCTCGCGTGATTCGTTATCAATTTTAACCAAGCTTGAAAAACGTGAAAACTTGGCAAGTTAAAAAAATTGTTTTGAATAAAATCGCATACCGCAAGTTCCTACAATACAATTTCCTACAACACGTTGCAATCTTTTGTAATAACGCCAACTCTCTGGTTATTGTCAATCACCGAAAGTGTAGCAACCACTATCTGTACTCCACTTCCAAACACAGCAGCAAAAACAATTAATCGGGCCTCATACTTTTGCCCACATTTAGCGAGCTTCATGGCAGCTATTTCAACAATTTCTCCGGTACGCATGAACAGTTCCACAGGCTAAGCACCGCAACATATTATGCTGCATAGCTTTTAGGCACATTCGTTAAACACGTACTTCTGACATACGATAGCCGGTTCACATGCCATTTACAGCCAAAACGACGAGCTTAGACCGCTCCACAGCTTCTTTCCACCCAAACCCATCTGAAGGAAACCTACATCATGCCGTGAAACATGCAAGCATTGCATCCTCAAGCATCACGATCCACTTGAGCGCATGAACCGCGCAAAAAGCTCAGCCAAGCGAGAAGTGATCGCCCAGAAAACATACCGTTATTTTCAAGCAACGTATATGTTCAACTGCTGCCAGAATGCCACATGAGTTTTGTGGTCAAGGACTGGACCAAAGCAGCAGTCAGAGTCCACTGTGCGCATGCGCGCACACGAACAATTACGAACGAAAACATCCGAGAACGCTTGCTGCACAAAGTTGACTCGTAAGTCATACACCTCACGTATACAATGCCCGTCTACAACATGTTCTTACCATCCCTTCTAGCCAAACAGTTTGACCGAAATTTTTCCACTCTGACAACACGAGCCATTAGTGTAAAAGGTAAAATGTGCAAAAGACCTAGCTGTTCCGATGCGTCTAGGCAGCATGAACCTGAACTGCAAATAAGATGTAATGTAGCGGTCAAGGCCGCGTGTTTCAAGGTTCGCTCTTCCAATCCACAGCAAAAATTTCGCAACGTTCATTTCACAGCGTGAAAACAACAAGACGAAAACATTTGCGTAGCTAAGGACGCTGTTGTAATTTGCAACTCCACAATGAAATCAAGGGTCTTCCCATACTCCGAACTTTTGCATCACTCCCAATTAAGTTTTCACGCAATTCAGACATTTAGGCGCCACAAACGTCACAATCACGGCGCTGGTTGTTCGCGCTTGTAGGTCGTGCTGCATTCGCAATGCCGTTTGTGCATTATATGGCCTGGCGTAGGAATCTCCCATGGGTTGCTTAGTTGAAAAATTATAAACAGAAAAGTCTGATCAAAAAGCGGTTTCCTATCCGTCCAGTGGTCGTTTTATCTTCACTGTCCGGAGTCCTGCAGGCTTTCATCTGAGCCTTTTGTGAAACGCGAGATGACTTTTTTCCATCTCAAAAAATTACAAAGAGTCGATCGTCACTTGTTTAATCGCTGCAAGATCTCAAAGACTATAACATGGTTTTGGCGCTGTGCGAGGTTCGCAGCGCCAAACCATATTTGCATGATTGACATGGATGGGCAACTGCAGAAACCATAGAGGCTACTGCAGCATGTAGGATGGTTAACGGGACATCAGACGTAAGAGATTGCACTCTCAGCGCTTCTATATACTGTGCGTCAGACAAAGTTACAGCACCCAGAGTAGAACTCCAGACGTAGGAGCACAGATGCTGACATGTTGGCCCTGCTCACTAAGTTTATTTTTGATATGGTGTTAAAGGCGCGTCATAACTACAGCGGTCTTGTAACGCCACAACTGAATGTTTACAAGCACTGGTATCATTTGGCTTAGTTTTTTGCGTTCTGGACAGTCCCCACAGCTCTTCCGCACACCATGCGCCTGGCAAAAAGGCTAGGGTACCAATTTACAAGGTCTTGGTACGACCCGAAAAGCGTCGAACTCTAGACCAGCACCGAAGCGGACGCACTCACCACTAAGCAGGGACCGAATTTGCCAAAAAACTTTGGGAGGGGCAAACCTTTATTATTTGCGTTTCGATGACGTCACCATGTTCACTCAACCGTAGTACGACCTTTCTGTAAAGTTGGCAAAATGGAGGTCAAATTATGGAAATTATATATTTTGGAGAACATGGCCCATGTGCCCCCTGGCTACGCCCATGTTAGTGGTATAGCAACTGGTACTGCATAATGGTGCCATATCTAGCACTGCATTTAAAAAACATTAATTCTGAGAGTTGGTCTTAGATCTACCTCGTAATTATGCTCAAAAGTTGTGATAACAATCGATTCAAATTTGGTCGGTTCCGAAATAAAATGTACTGCTAATAACCACAAGATTCTCACCAGAAGCACTAAACCAGGGGTCACCAACGCGGTGCCCGCGGGCACCAGATCGCCCGCAAGGACAATATAGGTCGCCCGCGGGCCTGTTCTAAAAATAATAGCATGATCAATGTCTTCACATTAACGAATATCAATACCACAATAATTGAAAGTAAAATGAGCAAAACTTTTAGTTCAGAAGTGTATAGCAAACCAGTAGCCCTTCGCATTAATCGGAACAAAAGACGTAGCTCGCAGTTTCAAAAAGGTTGGTGACCCCTGCACTAAACCATAGATCAAATACAAATCAAAAATAAACTACAAGATCTTTTGGTTAATACTAGCAGTGGCAACCGTATTCTCTTTGCAGGCTACAGACCAGCGCAGGAATTTGCGATTGAGCGTAGTTTATGTGCACACCGATTCGGTTAATTCAAATTAACCAACACAACTATTAACAATCATGATAATTCAATTTACGTAGTAAATCTGCATACTGTGTCTACAGATAATCCAGTGATAATGTTCATTTTCTTATTTATTTCCTGGCTTTATGCTGGGGGTTTCCAACCGTAAAGTAGCCATGAAATTTGTATAACTACATTATTTTTATCACAAAATATTGGGGGGACAAAATATATTGTGTCCCCCTGTCCAAAAGTTGTGGGGACATGTCCCCCCTTGAACTCGGTCTCCTGCCACCAGGCCACGGGTTGGTCCATTGCTCTATAAATGCCTAGGGGTGAATTCACATGTGAAAAGCTGGCATCTGCTTAAAAGTAACATGCAAAATTTAAGGTTTAAAAAATGCGATTAAAGCGTTGTTATAAGCCAGACGACAAATGTTTAGGCTTCCCTGCGATTATTTTTATGGGTTTACTGAGTTTTAATATGATCCGATGATGAGCTGAAGTCAACTGCGTAATGCCCATGATTCTAACATCCTATACGTTATTGTGTCAGTTTTTTTTCAGTCTTACTGGAAACAGCAGTTCGCAGGAATTCGCACGTCTTGTCGCCTTCGTGCGGCAGGACTGCGCTTTCCGAAAAACAAAGGATTTCGCTTGAGAGAAATCAAAGTCATAGATATTAATATTCGCATTAATCTGACGAATTAAACATGACGTGGTGTAAAATCAATGTGCGTCCTGAGCTGATGCTGATGATACCAAACAGGCCAAGTGGGCATAATTACAGCGCGAATTATTTGTTCCGCGTTTCAAGCCACGTCACTGTTTGTGTGCTAGTGCCCAGTCAGACATAACATATCGACGTATTGCTGGCCTGCCTGGCACCACGTCAAAGCCAACTGTATTGTGCTCTAGTGCGTGCGTTAACCTTAGATTTTCAGTTGGCCATATTTGTATTCTTCTCTGGAAACAATGAAGACAGTGGGCGGAGTGCAGTGTGACAGATGCCCAAAATTATGTGGCGCACGGAGTTGCATCAAACCCGTGTTGATGCTTAATCAGGTCTTGGTTAAAATGTTTATGGATTTTGCGCAATTGACGGGGCGATTTTTCCTTTACTTTTTTAATTCGAAGAGTTTAGTGTCATTGTTTAATGAAAATTATGCGACAATCTTCACAGCTTTGGTCACCAAACACGTCGCTTGCACCAGTCAGTTGTTCGTGACTTACACGTTTCACTAAGCCGTGCTGTACAAGTTCAAGTCGAAGAGAGAAGGGATTCGTTGTTCAAGGTGAAAGTGTAGTTACGTGCCTCTAAATGACATGACCTGTTGTTTTGTATATATGCATATACACGTTTATTTTGTTATAAGGTATGGGGTTCGTGAGATGCGGCACTGAGGAAGATTAACTTTTTAATACGTTCTGAACTCAAAATTGTGTTCAGGCAGTAATCAGCGACATAAAGTTCATTAATGTTTGTTCGCCACACTACGGATTATTCTTAATCTCATACCTTATTCTTTCAAAGTTTGGTAACAGGTTTAGGCCTGTTTCTGCACTAACACACAATGGTTTCGGCACTCTGCTCCTGAATATCGAAATACTTTTCATTACTTTTTGTCATGGTTTTTAGTATAAGTTTTGTAACCTACGATCAAAACTACGCCATGTAAGAAGTCACGCAAATCAACAAGAATTGTTGACTTGTCACTCAAAAAGTATCAAACAATATTGAAAATATGTTTTTGTCCAGCTTCGTTTTTCTACAAATATTTTACCTTTCCACTGCAAATCAACCAGCCCTGCGACAGTGGCAATTGCAAGATTCTCCATGAAACTGTAATTCTTTCTTAGAAAACTATTTGAAAGTCAAACACTGTAAATATTTTTTTCTTATACACTTCCCTTCCTAAATCTAAGACGTAATACATAATAAAAACGTCATCCAGTTCGCAGATTGTTAGACGTTTACTGTTTTCTCTAAATCTTTCGAAAGTATTTGTTTGGGAGGTACGAGCACAAAGTAGCAGACATTTTAGAATGTTGTTCAAAGGTATTTGCGTCTTAGCATTTGAAGCAGTCTATGTAGTTTGATGCAACTTTCACATGTTGTACTATGACCATTTTGAAACTGGGGTGCATAAATACAAGCATTGCAACCCCTTATACTGCAGAATGATTGAATTCACTGTTCCTGCTTTTGTACACGCCTGGTATAGAGCCAGGGTGAGGAGATCTTGATGAAGAACGAATCGTTTTCATGCAAAATATTAGCACGGTCAGGTTTAAAAAGAATTTTCTTAGATGAAATTCATAAAAATGAATGAACCAGTCTTTAGGTTATCAACATATTCATGGTTAATTCAAATCTTGAATAAATTCAGTCAAGACACGGGACATCTCAATGAACGCAAAAAGTTGCGAAGTAAAGTTTCTTGAATTATGGTTATTTCCAAAGTCCCCCAAATATTAAATGGAAATTTATAAAAGTTGCTATATATTCAAAACATTACCGAGAAAATCTTTACGAGGCGGCAAAAAAGTACGATAGGTACGGCAGTTTTTCATTCACTTTGTCTTTACGAAATGGGAGTGCAAGGAACGGTAAAGTCAAAGTGAAAGTTGGCTAACACGAAATCCAGCACCTGACACTCTTTCAGCACATTTGTGCGAACGGTTAACTAACATTTGCAAGACCTACCTTTGTAAAAGTAAAACTCAAAAATATAAAAACCAAGCAGTGTATGAATGTATCCGCCCGCGTTCGCGGCGGAAATACCAACCCCTAAGAGTTTTGTCGAACGATGATACTGGATTGCCGTTGCGACTGCAGATTTGCCAGACGCTGCGGTAAAGAACCCGTAACTGTGATGCATTTCGTGTAACTTTGTTCACCTGTAGGCTGTCTCCTTTTTATTTGCTGCTTGATAATTGATTTGCTTTGCCTTTTGGGCGCGAATAATCCGCGCACGTGCACGAAGATACATTGTGGTTGTGACGTGTACAGACTTAGCAAGATGACAGCAAGATTATATGTTCGTTTACTTGACTAAACGTGATGATAGAAGTAATGGACGGATCGTCTTACTCATTGTTATATATTTTCACACACAAACGAATTTCAATCCCCAAAACATTACATCATTTCATTTTTCGTGTGGGATTATTTTTGTTGTTTCCGTTTGAGGGCAAAACCCCTTTTTTTCGGCAGCTGATATTTTGTCATACGGTCATTTAATGTCATACTTTCGCCACATTATATCGCAGAACCCACAAATTGTTTAACCTACTATTCCATTTCAACAGGGAGTACTCTCCGCGCCAAACGAGACTTACGAGCTTGCTTAAAGTCGCATCTTTCCTTTATCCTGTCTTAGACCAGTCAGGGCTGACAAAGCTTCAGATTTGGAGTTCTTACTCCAGCTATCTTGCATTTACATCTAATAGACGAACTTTGTTTTCATGAATTTTCAATCAAATAATGCAAAATGAGTTAAATTTTTTGTGTAAATTTTTGGATAAACGCCGAAAAACAAAAAAGTATAGATGTTATCAACTTCTGTAAAAGAAAAACGAAAATTTTTGATTTACAGTGTGCACCTCATAGAGCTCTCTACAAAAAAGTACCGATAAACCTAAAATGATTGTGGCAGGAAGCAGCAGTTGTGTCAGGAAGCAGCAGTTGCATAGCTACATTATATCCAGCAAATTCCCAGATTTGTTCTGACAAAAGGCTGAAAAATTTTGTCTGGGATCCTATCAAGTCTTTTTCAAATATCATAAGGTCATCACTTCATACTGTAGCTGCACCCAAGCCTACGCTACACATCAAGAGTTTGGAAAAGCTTCACTCCAACGTGAACATGCATCTTAATAATGTGTGCAATAAAACCGTGTCCAACAAAAGTGTGACTGAGGTGGTAGTAAATGCAGAAAAATTGATTCGACTTTCCTGGTTTAACTTTCCCGTGGCTGTGCTTCGCAATTACAAAATTGCCCATCTGGATTCGGCCTAAATGCATACACTTGTGATGGGAAAAATAATGAAGTTTAATGAAATCTCTGTAAAAATGTCACTTTAATCAGTTAAAAAATAAATCCTTTGGACAGGATTGCTGTTTTGTTTTTTGAACTTAACCTGTTTCAATAAAATGCCTCACCAAGTAAGTCGCATAATTTAATGAACTCCACAACTCAAGCGAACATTTTTCAGAGCTAATTATTGCTCCTGTGAATCTTACTCGTGAAGTTAATTTCGTGTGATTTTTCCCAGTGAAGGATAAAATATGCGGATAAATGTTTCAACGTTACTACGTCTGGCGGAACCAAAGCAAAACTGAGCTCAAGTTAATTAAAGAAAAAATATGCAAAACCAAACGTGAGTGGTAGTCATCATCACAAAACTCTGTAAAATCACATTCAATTCGAAGGTCACAAACACTTGAATATAGTATCTCGCTACGAGGTGCCGTTAATGATGATAGAAAATTACGAAAGGAAGTCATGTCATCCTAGTTTGGATACCGCTTACGCAGTTTCCGTTCTCTGTTGCCTTGTCTTGCGACAGAAGCAAATATGCAGAATCAGTCTTAAGAAAACTGCGTTCAAGTTACAGATGTGGAAGTCTGCGATGGATATGGGCATATGGGATCTGTTATGAAACTGCTATGAATATTTTATAAAAGTACGGTGCCCCGTCGATTACTTCTTTATTAAGAGATCAATACACCTGACGTTATCCTGTAACTTACTTGCATATGCGCCGAAACTCGCCATTTGGAGCCCGATTCGTCTTGGCGGCGTATGACATTTACAATCGCCGTGAGGATTACGGCATTATGCGGAAATAACCTTACGTTTATTTTGAGTGCAACAACATGCTGCCTGTTGAACAAGTGCCTAGCGCTTCCACTTACATTCCCCAACAAAGCATGCTGAGTGCTCAGTACAACAAAGCTTAGCGCTTCAACTTACAGCCCCAGCAGTTTAGCTGAAAGAGACACAACTTATGTCGCCTGTCAAAAATAACCTAAATATACTGCACACACGCTATTCCTGGCAGAAAAACAGCTAGAATTGCCTATTCACTCACAGAGCCACACCGTGAAAAAGGGAAAGGCTAAAAATGAGACTAAAATTATTACTAACCCCTGAAATACTATGCTACAATGCAGTGGCGTAACCAGCCCAAAAATTTGGTGGGGGCCAAAAAATTTGGGGTTCCAAAGTGCTTGATTTTAGGCGAATAGCACTATTTTGTTCAGAAAAACGCCTCTCAAAGCACAAAATGACTATATTTTCTAAAAGTTTTGGGGGGAATGGCCCCTTTGGCCCCCCCTGGCTACGCCTATGCTACAATGTCTCATGACGGCATTGCATTTTCGACCTGTTTACACAAGGTGAATAAACCACAGATGATCCGCCGCCTGTTTTCTTCAGAGATGACGTTGGCAATGAAACGTGCGTTTGTTACAAAATTGATACAAAATTCTTCCATAAATTTTATGAATAGTCCTTATGCAGGAGCATACATTTATCTGATTTTGTCTTTTCAGATTCCACTTGCGTCCTGTACGCATTGCAACCATGCCTGCTTGCGTTCTGCTGCAAACAGAACATTTTTACTCCCCAATTTTGAAAGGGGCTTAACCTCAATCTTACGAATGTCAGCCTTGAACTTTTAATATAAAATTGTTGGCGGCTGTCTCGTATATCAAGCTTCAGGAGCTCTAAAATACCTACTGCCTTACTCTGGAATAGATCAAATGTTCCTAAAAAGTGTTTTGAATTTTCCTTGTTGTCAGTGTACTGACCTTGACTCTGTTACTCACAGCAATCGCAATACTCTTCACAGCAATACATTAAACACAGCGATTACACAACCGCTATGAAATAGCCCGACATGTCATGCAATGTCCTGGAATTTATCAAATAAGCTGCAAAATTCCAGTAAAACGGGCTGCGAAATAAGTAAATAATAATAATAGAAAAAAAATCCTTACTTGCAGAAGTAGTCAAATTGAACACAGAAGGTTCGGATTGACTTTTATTTTAGGTTTAAGTTCATGGTCACCGTCCTGAAACATGGGACCCCGGTTGTCAATTACTTTCAAGATCTCTATTCGCAATCTTATCGCCAAATAAAGTTAGTTTCCATTTCATTGCCGGGAATGGCAAAGGAAAGTTTTGAGAAAGCAGCTTTAGGCTTACTAATGGGTAGCGATGCGATGCTTTCTGAAGTGCATGAACCCTCAAATCCGAAAATACTTGTAGTGCCTAATGTGGACAACATCGTGCGTTCTGGTGTGTAAATGTTATTGAAGCACACCTTATCTGACTACTTGGATATGCAGTCAGTTCCTAAACGAAAACAGCAGCGATGCATTTGTCAAATGCTTTTGTCCGGTGATCGTAACGACGCAATTCTGTTGGCGGTTGTGAAAATACAGATGGTGAAAAGAAACTTTCATGTGACTTAGCACATGCTTGTGCCACACGTTTCGATCCAATGCTCACTTCTCATTCCGAAGGCATAACAAGCGACATTTAAGCCAAATCGTACAATCCCGAGCAATAACTGGTGCTTTAGCGAAAGACAATAAGGGCACTTACAGATTTCCTCGTGTGCCGAATACACTGGTAACACATAGGTTCGTCAAGTTGCTGTTTCAAGGGAAGCAACTTACTGTATGTTGTAGAATTATTTTTTCTGATATAACATCTATCTCTTGGCAAAATCCACAGTGGATATGATTAAACTCATAAAGAGACACTAATACGTGGGTTGCAGAACTCATTGTCACAAAACGTTTTGTAGTCTAAAGCCTTGAAATTAGTAGAAATCTCCAGAAGTTACTTTAATCGCTTCTGTTTTAACCATCACAAATTGCTATAAAACGTTCAACAAACATAGGTTAGTAACAGCTCGGTCAGTTTCACTAATAAAACGCATTTCGCAGTACATACCGCTTGTAGCCTGAGCATCTTCATCTGCCACAGGCGATGGAGAATTACGTGAGTTTTCATCCACTCTCAGAGTGATGGTGCCGTTAACTTCTGCCGAAGGTGAGGATGACTGTTCTATGGGGTGGATCACTCTGCCAATAGCATCGAATGATTGAGCCACGATCTCTGGCGTCGGTAGCTTGCTAGTTACAATATCGTTAAATTTCCTGGGTATATCGATGTGCATTTTGTCTGAAGTGGGATTGACACTCACATCTTCGAACTCAGTAGAGCTCCTAACATTGTCGCTTGCCAGTTGCTGAGGATTTAGCTGTTTCCGGCGGGACATCATTTCCTCAGTCGGGCTGCCCTGCATTTCTTCGTCGCCTTCCCTGCTGCACTGCATGCTTTCGGCAAAAGCTATGGTTCGCCTTCTTTTACGCCTTGCAGCAAAGCTCAATAACACTGTGCAGGAATGCTATATGGCGACACTTCACGCGTCGCCAGTCCCGCACTTCGAGGCGGTTTCGTTGCGAGTTTTGATAATAAACAGCTTTGAAAGATCGCGCTAGCGCTACCTGAAGAGATAACGATCGTGGGGCTGTCACCAAAGAACGGGGGCAGCGCGTGTGTAGGGAAAAACAATTTGACAGAAGAAGCTTTCGCACGGACCTAGCGCAGAGAAAAACGGCGTGGCACACAATGTGAGTTTTTGGTGGATGCGTATGTTCTCTATCGTTAGCTCAACGCGAAAGGAAAAACGCGATTGTTCACAAATCAAAATCATCTTCGCATGCTTCGATAGTTCTTAAAAAATTCCTACCAGCGAATTGTAGGTAAAATTCTGAATAGCGGTTCTTCATTCAGTTGTGGCTATAGAAACACTGTTTTGACCAAGTTTTCTTTTCAAGTGAACTATTCTCATTCTTACAAAAAGAAGCAAAGTAACACCAACGTCATTACAACCAAAGAGAAAACACGCTTTTTACGATGTGATTGGATAATTTACTTAATTGAAAAATATTAAACAGAAATTGCTGGTGGTTGTGAAGTTTCTAAATATAACAAGGTTTTAAATTTTGCAGCATTGTTACTAACACTTGAAAACTTTTCCTTTTTTCGTCTACGGTTTGATTAATGGCACTACATAATTAAAAAATGAAAGAAATGTGTGCACTGAAACAAAGATAAACCTTTGTTTGATATCGCTTCTGTGAGAAAACCGTGGATCCACGCGCTACCAACAAGGAACGCATGGTGGGCACACCGAGAGGCCAGCGATGACTCAAGAATATTCCGTCAAAGTTCATGCCAGGTCGAAAGTTTTACGTGATCCACCTTTGTTACATCTGTTGATTTACGGCGCTTCGGAACAGCCCAAGATTTTTTTAGGATTTGCGAACGTTGTGATTAACATCATGAGATGTCGTACATTCAGATGATGAAATAAGCATTGACAAACTCGCAGATCATTTTAGCCTAATCCCCTTTAGTGGTTAACTTTTTCACATATTTAATAAAATAGTCCTTGCCTTCGTGATTTGCATTTAAAACTTTTCCCAGTTTTAATTTTTTCAAGTGGGGCATTGTCAATTAAAGTGCATCAGAGGTATCCAAAATTGAGGTAGACAGAACGTTATTGCATCCTACATCTTAACATTCTGAAAGGACGGCCAATTTTTTACACTGACATCTGTAAAGTAAACAAACGGTTTTATGGACTTACACTGCTTTTGCTGATAACGTATACACTGACCAGTAATTCGCCCACAGCTTATGCCACCGGGGAGTGGGTTGCAAATATGTTTGAAATTAAACAATCGTTTCTGAGCGAAGACCTGGCGATTTTCCCCATGGCTGCAAATCAAACGGTCCGTGATGCGCTGGCGGCCCCATAGCGTCATAGACTGTGCCCCTTACTTTGCTTTCTGTACGCGTGTTCATGTAACTTTGCGTCTACTCAGCGCTCTGCGGGCATATATGCTTCACTGGCAGTGTCTACTTATTTATCTCACAAATATTTCGGTGAGTCATTTGTTTTTAGCTCGCCCAAAGCTGACTAAAGAGCATTGTGAAAAAGCATAATTCTCGACGTGCAACATTCGTATTAGCTAAATCTCGCGAAATGCCACTTAAATGTCTACCTTGCGGAACAGTCGTTCGGGGTCGCGTCCGTTCTTCAGTGTCAACACCTAATTGACCGAGAAATACTAATACCACAAATATTTTCGGTCTTCCTTGCTTAGCTTCGAAGGTGAGTATAGACAAGGCGCACTTTCAATACTATTGATGAATTTTGCAGCATCGCATATTGCAATAGCTATTAGTGATTTGAAGTCGGAAACCTGTCAGAAACAAGAAGACTGGCACGACCTGCAGTGCAATAAAAGCAACCACAGTCAAGTTCACTAACCTGATCATTAGGCATGCAAATAATTTGAAAGTCTCACTTCGAGCGAACAGCAGTGTGCACAATCAGACTAACACACTTGTCACAAACATAACATCCGCGTGTGATTTGCCAGTCTTTAGAATTTTTTTTATTGGCCACGCAAGAAGTTTTTTAAGAAAAACTCTGATGATCACGACTAAAGCAACACACTAACATGCCACAAAAGATGGATTTCGGACAATGAAACATGCATTTCACAGAGATAAAGCACAATATCCTACAAGATACAGAGAATGCGAACGAGAGTAATAAAACAGATTGTGTGTATTTTGAAACCCGGTATAGTGTGGAAGGAAATGCGATGATTTTCAAAGGAAACCGTTCGACTCGAAACGCAATCACAAAACGTCCAAAGTTTTCAAAATCAATCAGAAATTTTGTGTAAGCGACAGCCAAGCTGTAATGAGCAATTCAAAATGAAAGCACAACAGTATCTCAACACTGGATATCAATTTCCTTAATTGACTGACGAAAATTGAAGCACGAATGCTTTCAAAAAAGGATCCAGTTTCAATGAAACAAAATCACTTGCCAATCAATGCTTTTCTTCTAACGTCGTGTTTAGCGTTTCGCAAACTGTGAAAAGAATTCGAGAAGTTCTGCTTTCACGTCACCAGAAACTTTCCACTTTACCATGAAACCTTTCCTTTGCATGTCAAAACTCCGGACAATCACGCTCAAGTCGAAAGCTAGCAAGTCTGGCATTTCGTTCTTTTTCCAATGCTGGAAACAGCGATTCTCAACGACGAGCCTGGGGACGCATGGAAACCTGAGAAACAATTTTTGGCGTCCAATACAAAATCTTTGACGACCAACGGCATACAAAACAATGGTGCTTGCTGCAAAGCTAACAGTAGTAATATTTGTGTGAAAAAAGATTACACTCGACTTCGTTTATAAATGTGTCTGCGATGCATCGAAGGCAACATTTCCCAATGTTAGAAAAAGTTGAAAAATCTCAACTTAAAGCGAACAAGGAGAAATGCGTCATGGATTCTGAAAAGAAACGTTAATGTGTACAATTCCGTAGACAAGCGTCTTTGAGGTGAGGTCCCTTTGCGAAACATTGGTCCCTTATGCCAGGGTCGGCAAACGCGGCCCGGTGCCGGTCCGTGAAAAAATTGTTGCTGGGCCGTGCTGAAGCAAGACCAGTTGGTCCAAAAGTGACTAAAACGACTGACATAAGGAACACCCTGCGGGTGCCATTGACTGCCATAATCCCTACAGGTCGGAGCATCTTATTGCGGCAAAGCAAGCTCAGATCTCTCACTGAATCAGTGCCATGATGACTTACGAGTTGTAATAAATTTGCATGTGCCAATTATTCATTATTTTATTGAGGGCCAGACGGCAAAATAATGCAAGACTGAAGCCGGTCCGCAGTGCGAAAAAGGTTGCCGACCCCTGCCCTATGCAACGTTTAGTCACAGACTTCAACGGCATTTCAGTGAACTGATTACTTCCCACAGGAGATTTGACGATGCGGGACGGATAACCCGTGATGTTAAGCTCCACCCACTAACAATTTACAAACAGGTACATAGGCTAATGTTAATTAGGTTCACACCTAGGCATCTTTTTGTATGCTCGGATGTCAGCAGTTACCCTATATAAGTTTGAGTGCAAGCCAAAGCAAACGGTCTTCAATACTTCCATTCGCGACATGGCAGAGTCTTGAGTCAGGTTGAATGGCATGAAATACATTGTGTTCAGAAATTTAAAGTTCACCGCACACCAGCAGTCAGGGAAGGCAACAAAAAGCAGAAGTGAGATCATCAAATACAATGAAAATAAAAATCAGGGGCGAATCAAGGGGGCAATTGGGGCGATCGACCCCCCTAAAACCTACGAAAGTAACTTTATTCACTATGATTTTGTACAATTCGGAAAACAGCATTCGCGATATAAGGCCATTTTGCCGTCCACTGTTTTTTCACTGCAGTGTTGTGAAGTATATTTCGTCTTTCTCACAGTAGTGAACCCGTAACGAGACTTGCCTACCAAATATTACTGAAATCGTCCCCCCTCCTGAACTTGGCTGGACCCGCCCCTGATAAAAATGGTGTTTGTGCTTTTCTGTAAACGTTTAGCTTTAGTCGCACTTGTATGATTACAAAAACAAGGTTTCAGTATTAGTACACCTGCACAATTTTCGAACTCAGCGTTACCTTTGTCTAAAAGTAGTCGTTTGCCAATGATTCGTTGCCTCAATCCAAGCGGCTCACTTGACCCAAACCTCGGAACATGGGTAAGAACGCGCCACTGTACATCACTGTCTCTTATATTATGTTTTACAATGGGTCCTTAACATTCTGTGCAAAGTGAATCGATCAACGCATTACTCTACTTTAATCGCATGACCCTGACTACTTGGAAAGGTTAACTTGCCTTTATCTGATTCGGTGTCGCGTCTGCTCTCCAGGGCCAAGGTAAAAGCTCTTCCTTCAATAACGTTGAGCAGTGAGTACTTTGTTGCTCGCTAAAGATAATGAAGCGAGTTCTAGGTTGGGCAAGAAAGACAGTCTATAGTATACAGGGACGCCGGAGCAGCGGTAGGGAAGGGGGGGCAGCAATAGAGTTAAGGGCAATGGAAACATTAAAAAAAAATCGTTGCCACTTATGCTTGTTTCTGTTTAGAAACAATGTTGACCTCAAAAATAATATCAGAAATTATAGAAAACTCTTCCGAATTTTCTCGGTGAGGAAATAGCTGCAATAAACTTGTTTCTATTCGGTATTGATAAACCATGAAATTATACCTACGATCTTGTTATGAAAAGTCGCTTCTGTCCCCGTTGCCCCCTTTTGAAAGGGCAGTGGGGGCAATGCCCCAGCTATTTCCCGCTCTCCGGCATCCCTGATAGTACATGATGTTGAACTACAGGCGAGAAAGACGCATTCGTTGTGAAAAATTATACAAAACTAAGCTCCGCTGTACCTAGTTAAACAAAAATTACACTTCACCTCTTCTATGATACTGCGAAAGCAAGCAGTGCCAATGTTTGCAGCACTCAAGTTTCACTTCGTGAGATCGAAAAACGTTTTATTTTTTGTCTAATGTAGTTGCTTTGGGTGAACGAAAAGCTACAGAGCCTTGTAGCAATAATAACGACCAACGCCATAGATGTTAAAGGCATAATTCAGTCCAGGTCCGCAACCAGCTGATATTTCGGGGAGAGAAAAATGATTGTAACTTGTTGTACTATTTTTGTGGGGCGCAAAGTGATTGTAACTAACAACTTAACTTGTGTTAAAATTTTGGAGGGTGTCAGTTATCCGGTTTCCCGCCTGATTGCTGGCTTGATTCAATCGCTTTGGTAATAATTATGGCCTTCATCAGTGATGTTAAGAGTTTTACTTTTAGTCTAATATTGGTTGCTTTTTGTTTTTTTTGAAAATCAGCATGCACAGTAGCGACTAAATATCACCAAGGTAACGTAGTCTCTCTAGCAACGTTAAGAGCGGCTCTTCCAATATGAAAGCATTTTGACGGCCAGATTTGTTGCTCATTTCTGGCTATGAGCATGAATGTGTGTCCGCACTGAAATGATCAACAGCAGTAGATCGCAACTGCATCCATCCAGGCGTGCGAGACGGGATGTATGGAGCAGCCTTCTTCCAACAGTGTGAAGATAACAAAATCAGATAGAGCAATGGTGGTTTGTTTTCGAAGCAAACAAAATCTAGCCTACTTGCTAACTAAAGTAAAAAGGAAAGCTTGAATCAGTTAAAAGAATGCTGTGCATAAGTCAAAACGAATCGAAATTTTGACTAAACTTGCGAAAACATAGAGAAGTGCGTTGATGACCTTTTATACTCCTTTGTAGATTTCTGCTGAAACGGGCATAGGTGTAGGGGCAGGTAAATTTTGGGGGTGCGAAGGAATTTTGCCCGGATTCTCCCAAACTTGCCCGAAAATACTTCAAAATAAGTGACCTCCAAAAATAAAATAAAAATGAAAAAAGCTCTTCATGTTAATTCGGGCCCCATTATTTTTAAATCAAAGCATATTGGGTGCCGTTTTTGTTCAGATTTTCAGGGAGTTTTAGAAGGTTCTCAAAGATTTTGCCCGCATTTTAGAGGATTTTGCCCGGATTTTACGGGATTTTGCCCAGATTTTCACCAAATCAAAACTTTTGGGGTGCGCTTGCACCCCCTGCACTCCCAACTCCTACACCAATGGAAACAGGAGTTACTACCAAGTGCTGGCACTAAAAAAGTTTAGCAAGCTACCATCGTACTTCAGCCTGAAAAGCTTCAAACAAATGAGTGGGCGATTTGAGAAATTAATCAGGAGAAGCGCTTTAACCCCGAATTCGAACAACCTTCCCATAAGTCAGTGCATCCAACAGTCTGGGTATCAATGGGAGTCATGCAGGGATAACTCCCTCACAAACTTTCTAAGCTCTGTTCAAGCTAATGTAGAACTATCGCCCTCTAATGTCGAGATGTAGTTAAGGTGAATGGCCAACAACCACTTACTCTAATTGCAATGCTGCTTAGTCACTTCAGTCGCCTGTTGGGAATTGTTCGTTTTCTTGTTCTGATCCAAGTACCGTTTTCCTTTATCCTATTATGAACGAAGCTTCACTATGCCTGCTTTGTACCAACAAGATGCCATTACTTATACGGGAATTGAACCGTGACGATGCCTCAAACGTCAAGCTCGTGCCAGATTCATTGATCTCGACATTGTGCAATACGGGAATGACTGGACTTCTCTTCCATAACCGTAAATCCGCTAGATGCAACTCTCAGCTGCGTGACTGACCAAAAAATGTCTGTACAACAAACTGTTTTCAACCAAGTTAGGTCCTACAAATAAATAGATGGGTTTTAAGGGAAAGTGAATACTGCTTACATTTAAAGTTTCCGCGAGCCAAGGAAACTTTGCAACATTTAGGTAAAGCTTAGCAGGATTTCTTCAACAATGTATTGGTCGAGTGCGTGCTTTATTTACAGCAGGGTCTCCAAACTAGGCCCGCCGGCCAAATTCTGCCCGCTAAGCCATTCCATCCGGCCCGCTAAGCCATTCCATCCGGCCCGCGAAGGCATTTCATTTAGCTGCACAGACATTTTGTTAATAATGAAAAAAATAATATATCTGTAACATGTTATGTATAATGTCTGTCCCTTTTGTAGCAGCTTGTGTGGCCCTCTGACAAAACGTTTGGAGACCCCTGATTTACAGCAAACATCAACGATCATGTCTTCAAATCTTTTCTTTTTTTAGAAACGTTTTCATCAATTCATTAAATCTTATCTTTGCAATATTTCGCTCAAGACATTTCGCTGCTGTGTATTAATTAAGCATGCATTTCATTTGTATGCATTCCTTATATCGTTACTTTTGATTTTCCCATTTAACAACTTTGTTCCTTTGTTCATATGTACTGCTCTAGAGCCCTCAATCATACTTTACGCTTCTGATTTTAAACAAAAATAACTTTAGGCTTTCTTTAGCATTTTAAGCGTGTTTGTTAACAAACCCAAATGTTCTACGTTTCATCATGTCCTTTGCGCTTTACAGCCATTTACAATAGAACAAAACTGCAGTGAAATGAAAGCTGCGGCATGCAACATTGAGCGCGTTTCAGCTGTTCAGTAAATACGCTCTTGTTTCCACAAAACAAAAAATATAACAATCTAAATGACGTTTAAAATACTTGCAGAAGAAGGATATAAAAACAAGTAAAACTAAATAAGGATAACTCACTCAGCGCATTTCTTTCAATGCTTCAGCGCACAACCTGTTAAATATTTATAGCGCCTTTCGACTTACAGTTACATGCATAAGCTAAACCTAACATTGATCTATACATGCACAGTTCCAGCCTTTAACCACTTAAGCTGAATCCAGAACGCACGTCACTGTGTCCTGAAAAAGCAAAAGAAAAATTTTATGAACGAGTTAGCTAGCGATCGAGCGTTTAAACCGGTTTCATATCCCTGCTGAAATTTATCTCCAACTTACTGCTCCATAATCGCGCTCATCAACCGTCACCAGAGAACACCCAGAGGCGANACAACATGTCCAAGCAACAATTCACCTCTGGCATGCTCGCNCATAGCAAATATTTCGTTGCACACAATTGCAACACCCAACCTCACCTAACAACGAGAGGAAAATTGCGCTTGCCATGCAAAAATGAATTCAAACTCTGTATAACTCTGTATTTGAAAGTACAGATACAATCGCCGACAGTCCTGAGTGTATAGGTATAGCCATTGCAGAAGTTTTGAAACAATGCTATGTTTGTTTTATCCGTCATTTTCCTGCTGTTTTTGACAGCGGTGATATATTTTCAAATGTTCAAATTACGTTGACCACCGAAGGTAACAATATTATTTTCGATATTGCACGAAAAAAGCTCTTTCACTAAGGCAAGACATCTGTTTCTTGACTTCTTGTAGGGGTACTATGAAGTAGGTAAAACTCAGAAGTCTCATAGATATTCCGTATCAGGCCTGTGAAACGCCTTTTTTGTAACAGAAATATTTTTTTCGTTTTAAGTTTCAGCGTTAATCACTTATTTTGAAATGCAAAGTCAGTTTAACGTACAGTTACTGCCAAATTTTACAACACCGTTTTCACTCAAAATGTATTCCTTCGGGAATCTTTTATCATTGATATGGTGCAGGGGTTTCCAAACTACGACCCGTGGGCCAAATCTGGCCCGCGAAGCTATTTCTGTCAATAATGAAAAAATAACGTATTTACGAAAATTTTTTGAATTGTAGAATGTAACATATCCTGAAACAATCACATTAGGTAAGATGTCCGGCCCTCGAACTGTTGTGTAATAGCTATGTGGCCCACGGACAAAAACGTTTGGAAATCCCTGATATAGTGGATCAGTCATCAAACGACATGGAACATCTCGCCTTTTCGCGGAAGCATTAGATAAGAAAACTGCAGCTAATTAAATAATTACAGGGTTACTGATAAGAATACGCTGCTTTTGCAATTCTAAAACATTTTTAAGCCCTACATAAACAACTGTGTTTCTGTCAAAAAAAAAAAAACTTACAAGATGCAACTATACGCTTTCTCAAAGTCCTACTTCATGCTGCCCACGCTGCTTTGTGTCTTTAAAGTCTTCACAAAGGCTTTTGCGGAAGTTGAAAAGCACAATACATACTCTATAGCTGCGATCAATATCATAAACGCAATTTTTGATAACATGGTAATAAAAATGCAAATAGTTAAGATCTAAACTCAATATTGCCATGCCATAGCCATCATAAGTGGAGGGTGGGAAGGCCAAATGCTTTCTCGTATCCAAAAGTCTTCGAAATTCAGGAAAAAATTTTCCAAAATTTGTAAAATGTTCAAGATACACTTTAAATACAATTTTCTGATCCCACTAACCGCTAGTTGTACAGAACTTTGTGACCCACACCAATACGCAGTGTGTATCATTTTGCACCAAATATATGTTGGGTTCAAAGTTTGTGTTGATACCAAAAACAACTTCTTTATCATGAAGTTTGTGGTGACTGGACAAAAATTGAAGACCTTTTAGTGGTCCACTCGTTCACACACCTGCTTTGAAAAGTTTGGAAAAGGTTGGATAAAAGTAGGTGCAACTACAGAACTTGGGTAAATATTGTTGGTCCTTTCAAGTAATTTTACACCCGAACGGTATAACGTCAAGATTCTGAAGTTAGCTCAAGTATTTAGTAAGCAGGACTGAGATGGCAACATTACTTTTGATTTAACGGCGAATGCCATCACAAAACGTTTTGTTTTTTCGTGAAGCTATTTGAAAAGCGATTGTCATTTGCTAAACACGTTATTTCAAATGAGCTCTTTCCCGCATTTTTAATCCCTACTCAAGCTGTAAATAAACTATAAAGCATTTAACGCCGGTGAAAGGTATATATATATATATAGAGAGAGAGAGAGAGTTTCTATAGACCATAATGTTGCATGGTTGATCGATAAATTTGCAAGAAATACTTCCTTTAATAGTGACTATGATACGTTCACCATAACATAAACCTGAAAGTCAATTCTCATCCCACACATATTTTAGCCAACCCGGTAAGTACAAGATACGTAACTCACTGCCCGTATCCCAAGCACTCACATGGACGGACTTCTGCATTTGGAAACCGAAATTTGATACGTCCACTGTTGCTTGAAAATGGCCCATATAATGACTCGTACCACAAGTGTTTATTAATCAATGGAAAACTGCCAATATCTCAGCTGGCTCTGCTTCTTAGGTTATTGAGCTGCATACAGCGAGTTACTGGCAATACGGCGTGTGAAGCTGTTCTTTAGACCAATCTATAAAAGCCGCGGTTGAGATAAATTCCCATTCGATGGCGAATCGATGCAATCGATTGTTTTGAGAACGATCTATCTATAAAGCATATTGCTGCAGTAGATGCTCGCAAGGTCGCGGCAAGTTTGAAAACCGTAACAACTGGCATTGCTTCAAGACTTCCTCGAAGCTTTTTAAAAATTTTTCCGCCGTTCAATTTTTGTGTTGACGTGAACTGGATGGGTTTGTTCAGGGGTGGACATTAGGCGAACAAGGCCGTCGCCACGGGCCGCCCTTTTTCAGAGATGCCGTGGGCCTCTCTTTGAGAGTGTCGCACTAAGTTTTTGCATTGTTTTGAATTTAGTTCATAAATTAAAATGTGAAAGAAATTTATTATTTTATCTGCCTAGCCGCACATCTACCTTGGTCAGTGCCGATGTTTTGGGGCACCTTTCTGAGAGTTTGCTTCGGGCCCCTCAATTCTAATATCCGCCTCTGGGTCTGTCAGTCGCTTGAGTAAAAAGGATCAAACCACAAAAAAACGTCCTCCTCAATTCCAGTTATTTCACACAAATGCAGAAATGAAGCAATTTTGCAGGTATGAAAAACACTCCTGTTTCTGGTTTCATGGCTGACAGCGTGCACATTCACATCAGCATTGCAACCAGATAAGCGAGAATTCATCTCACTCAACACGTCAGTAACATTGTACAACAACCGTTTTAATTCTAGTTCTTCGTCTGATTCTCGAAACGAATCATCTATAGTAATTCACGTTGCTGGCAAAGAAACTGTAAAATCACTTGAATATTTTCCTAAAGCAGGCTATAAATATTTACAGGTTTAGCTGGACTAAGGTCTCCGTAGACGCAACATGGTTAAACATCTGTAAACCACTATCTCTGTGTTTCCCTAACTTTTGCTGATCGCGTACCATTTGTGGACCTGTATTTTCACCGCGCACCACCTTGAAAACACCTTGTTCCATGAAAATGCAATCTACACAATATCATTCGATCAAAAGTTTGGCAAACCAAACTTGACGCAAATTCGGCATGAACAACATGGCTGTGAGAAATTATAATGGCCCTTTTTCGAATCTAATAAGGGAAGTACACAAAAATGCAGGAATATATTAACAGCGCCCTATAAGTGAAAACGAAATGTATTCTTTTTGTGTAGAAGATCAGAAGGGTCTCGCATACCACCTTGAAGGCCTTCGCGTACCACTAGTGGTACGCGTACCACAGTTTGGGAACCACTGACCTATCTGCTCTACTCTGGCGGGCCAAGCTCGGCAGTAATTGCTAAATGAACTCCAACTAACCCTGGAATACTAACGTGGGTCACGGTTACCCGGGTCAAATGAGGTCATTCACGTGAAAATACGCAAGCGCGCGTCGGCGCGCTTTCAACTCTTCAATAGCTTCATTTTTTGTGTGACTTGTACATAGGTGCGCTTGTGGTCATCCACGATTTTTATCAATTTTGCAAGGGAGCGAGTTCGTCCGGGTCACGCTGACCCGATGTTGTGGTTAGTGTGAGGTGCAAAAGGCACGCTGGACCCACGTTATGGTTAATGGGGGTTGAGCGCCAGGTTGCTGTAAAAAGCTGAAACTCACTCAGTGCATGCTTCTACGGTCTTGTTAGCAGTATTCAAACGGAGAAGTTCTTCACGCCCATGATTTTTTTTATGAGTAATTCATTTCAGGCATATACGACACCTTCGCTATATTTGGTCTACTTACTTTTCATCAAAAATCGTATGATATTAGAATAAAGTAACTTTGTTAGTGCTCGAACTGCTCAGTGAGACTTATATTTTCAGTGTAGTTTTTGTGATAAACTGCAGTTGAAGAAAAATACGTTTTTTATTTTTGAAAACAGGGTCATGCACACCCGACGTTAGTATAAACGTTACAAAAACCGCATGTTAGTATACCATTAAATCCATCTTGCTGTCTGACTGAACAGTAATTATAACTTTGGCCACAAGCACTAAAAGTATCTTGTTTCCACGCAATACAAAATACGAGAAGGCTATCTTGGCTAGCCATAATAGATTTTTCTCAAGCAACCACTCTACACATAAAGTGCAAGTCTTTCTGGCCGGCCACAAGTAGGCGCATAGGATAACTTCACGTTCAATACTCCAAGAAATCACGCTTTGCGCTCAAATTTTTTTTATTACGTGACAAACGTATCAAAAATCCATAAGGCGATGTTATTCTGGGTCACAGTGGCAAGTACTCGCTTGTCCGTCCATTCTATTTTTTATACGAACTGCGTACTGGGCCCCACAAAAAATTTTCAGTAAAGGTGGGTCGCAAGCTAATAAAGGTTGTGGAGCACTGTTTTAGTGGCTTAGCCCCCAAAAACGTTTTAAGCGCCCAAAATTAAATTTTGAAACTTCACAAATCAGTGGCTTTTCACCAATCCGTGCCTGTTTTATCTTGTAATATATTTGTTCAACCTGTTTCACAAATTGCGTCACTGTGATACTGTCGCAGTGGCCCACTATGAGATATTGCGGTAAAACAACAACGATAAATTTTAAACATGAAAAAGAAACAAGCTATATACAATCCATGCCACTGTTTATGGAAAATTTGAGCTTGCTCATTAGATATCACAAGATCTCCCGCTCTAATCAATAGAAAATGAAATGATGTTCATGTTTTACCTAATTTCTGGAATGTTGTAACATTTTGAAATGTTTCGCGGCCTTGTTGAACGAACTTCGCGGGCCACCAGTGGGCCGCGGCCCACTATTTGAGAAATGCGGCTCTAAAAGATCCATCGTGACGATGGACTGGCCCCATTCAGAGGTTTTTCCAGAACTTCTCTAAAAGAATTTCTCTACAAGAGGTAGCAACACAACAAATTCAACCCCTTTCGCTGTTAGCTCTTGGTGCTCGATTTGTTTTTCATTCTTAAGATGTCTTCGCACATCATTTGCAGTAGCCTGCTCTTTTCAGATCCAATGAATCTTATTTTCATAGCATTCATGGCCCTCGGTGGGATTTTCGTGCTGATTTGTGAAAAGTTCTTTGAACAGCGTGAATTGCATACTACATTCATCTGAAAATATTTCAAAGTTTTGGGCAAAACAACTCGTATTCTGCCTTGAGTAAACAGAGCTTGGGCCACCAGGAGGGGAGAAGAGTTTGAGGGGCTCAATTTTTTTGAACTATGTCCAGTGGTTTCAAACTATCTCCAACGCATTTTTCTAGGGAGGCGAAAAAAATTTGAGGGCTCTCCTCGTTACGGGCCTCGGTTGTGGTGGAAGAAACCGGCAGCCGCAGAATTGCAAGTAGCAAATGTGAGAATGCGAAGTTTGCACTAGGGCAGTCAATGACGTGTAGCCAGGAATTTTGTTTCGGGAGTGTCAAACAGTGAGGCAGGGTCCATCGCCCGATGATTTCTCGACAATCGCTTCATCTACAAAAATAAGAACATTTCTTACCAACTGCTGCTGTCTCCTTACTAAACGCTGATCCTGCAAATGGCGGGGAAGCAGTCGACGTTGTCCAGAATTTGTGCTTTTATGTAACGTAACGAAAACCTGACACTAGTGGCTAAGTAGGCTTACTTTACACTGAAACGAATCAATCATCGTTAGCACAAAACCTCACTCCTAATCGCAGTCTCACCGAAGCAGTTTCCCTGCCACCGTCCTAGTCTAAAGGAATAACTATATTATCTGATTGAAGATTTTGATTTGATGGCAAACGTTACCACTGCTTTAGTCGCCATGCAGAACAGTTTGCGCAACTAGTCTTGAGTGTGTCGCACTTCAGCGATGTTAAATTACAAAGAACATAGAGATTCTGTGGACACAGTAGTTATGTCAACCGGTAGTACAAATAAACATGGACAACGCAACAGGTCACTTTTTCGTGGCTAAGTTTTTTAGTATTTAAAGTTTGTTTTGTAATGTGCGCTAAGGGTTAGGTTCCACAGATCCGACTTTCCGTGACTTACCTCGTGGGTCAAAACGTACAGGAAAGGAATCATGCTGGACGATGAACAGCAGGAACGACACCAGGCCTTGTAGCAAGGATCAATTGTAGGTTATTCTTAAACTGTATGTGGTTCAGCACGCCTCCACACGGACTTATGTGAAGATAGTTTAAAGGCATCAATTTCTGCTGTGGTGATGTAACACTGTGAATTTCGGTGCATGCTACACAGAAACCACAAGTTTTAAAACTGAAAAAAATCTTACGATTCATTTCAATTTGGGTGTCTTGGTCCATGTACCCCATGGCCACATCATGAGCGTAATTGCACACCAAATGGAACAAGTGACCGCCCNTAAAAATGTGAGNTCAACAACACTTTCGTGTTGATGAGACCACGCCCATTTGGCAGGTTTTTGCTGCAAAAGTATTACCTTTGCTGCCATACCGACTTTTTTTAGATGTCCTCCAAATGAAATGTAAGAATACTTAATGAGATATACAAAACACATAGTTGGCCAGTACGATTTCCAACGTGATTGCTGATTCTAATTTCATACAATGACCATGTGTAACTTAGAACTTTAGCAGTGTGAAAAGCCTTTACCTGACCACTGATGGGTGTTTCAGCGGATAATCCCAAAGTTCTGACACCACCAGTTTTGGCGAGGTTATTTTACACGGGCTGCATTTTTTCAGTTTGCTTTGAAAATCCTAAGTTAAGAAGCGGTTATTGCGTTTAATCAAAGTTTGTGAGGGTTACCTAACGTTTTTCAGACATTCAAACCAATCTGTGATTGTGGTCACATTACTTCTAATTCTGAAAACATCACAACTCCCATCTAAAGTGGCTGAAAACTTTGCATAACCGAAAGGCACAGGCGTGTTTTTTGTTAACGTATAGTTATTGTATTCAAACAGGAATCAGTGGCGTAACTGACGGGGGTAGGGGTGTGAGCCGCCCCCCTGGTAAGCTATATGCAAAAACTGGCCCCCCTTTAGCTAAGTTTTGCCCCCCTGGCTCAAACCTCTAGTCACGTCATTGCCTGGAATGCCTTTAATCTCAAAAACATCCCTTTGTTAGCGGTTCGTGCTTACGATTACAACGCCAAACCTTTCGACTGCAGGTGTTTACCATGTCAAAGCACGGGCTACCGGCAGGAAAGCTATGCAGTGCCGTGGCAAGTGGCAACAGCTAGAAACTGTTCGCGAAAGCGGTGTCGCTGTGCAGTTCAAATAGCAACAGAACAAAAATGAACAATCAAAGACGTGTTTCTTTGTTTCTGGCGCCGCAGATAAACAACCAATCGAAAAATATTGGCATTCTGGCACAGAACCGATCGCCAGCAGATGATCGCGACTGGTTGCGACCAGTGTATGAGCCAAGCGGAAGACCCCACAGGCAAGTTGAACATGGTTGAATGTTGTCGTTCATGTTTCTCCCTCAGTGCAGCGCATTCTCACCACGAGCACGAAGGTACGGGTTTGGCGGCAGAAAAGTAGGGTAATATTATGCATATGCAGGCGGTCTCGTCATAGACGAAGACACCGATGACGGAACGTTTTTTCACGACGTTAACATCCGTATATGAGCTAAAAATACACACAACCGATGGGTTCAAGTCGTAAATTCGGAGAGGTGTTTTTCGGATGGACGACGTCTTTTAAAAGGTTTTGGGCAAATCGAACACCAGCTTGCCACAAAAACTCCCGTTGCTTTTTACGAAGCAGTCGATGACATATGCAGCGTCGATGAAAATAAGGGCGTTCAAATAAAGTTCAAACTGACGGACTACAAGTGAACAGGTATGATCTGGTTCGAAGCGGAATCGACCAGCGTTGTCACGCCGGCAGTCTTCCTTTTTCTCCAGTTCGGACAAGCTGGTCGATACGACATCGAAACGCATTTGAAACAGTCGTCATTACAGCGGGAGGTCGCCAATTACAACTGAACGCGCGCAGAGACCTCGAACGTGCTCTGCTGGCAAAATAGCGATTCGCGGATCAGATTATATGTCGGCCGTGAAGGAAGTTAACAAATGTTCGTAGGTACNGCAGCAAGCACGTCCCAATTGNTCTTAGTATAAAAACGCTGCGGCAAAGCAATTTCTTCCACGGAGTGCTCCGAATGCNTTTTCTTGTTTGAAACAGGTCGCGTGAAACAAAAAAAAAAAAACGAAATGCAGAACGCGTCAGTCACAGCAGGCCAAGCCAAGTAAGGTCTATTTTGTTGCATTACGTCACTAAACTCCAGGCGTCATCACTTGGGCACGAGTTGCTTTTATTTTCGAGCGCATTAACCACTGAAACATGTTAAGTTCTAATCCGAGTAGAGAGCTTACCGATGGTAATTCATGGGAATAGACGACACGCAAGCACGGGTTTTCTACTCTTTGGAAGCCTCGCTTAACAAGCAATATCTTGTTTGCTCCGTTCGATAGACAACTATCGGGCAACTTGTTAGAAAATTAGCCCAGACAGCACAAGTGTAACGCAGTCAGTGGCGTATCCACTGAAAATATTTGGGGAGGGTGCGGGAATCGTGAACTCTACTAAATGATTGGCTTTGCGAGTACATGACAATTTTTGCTCTACAGTAACTGCAAGCCGAAGATCGGGGGGGGCGACCACGCCCTTCGCACCGCCCTTGAACGTAATGTTTGAAAAGTCGGAGGAATCGTGCAATTTAACAATTTTTTTGTTTTTGTTCATAAAACGACTGCACCAAGTAATTGCAATCTCACGCAAAGGAGTGAAGAAAAAACAAATCTACAATCTAGTAACGGTAGGAGATCGACGTAACTGAGATCAGGCAAGAAAACCATAAACCGTGGCTTCGGGCGGAAGTCAAAACACCTGCTTCAAAAAATAAATAGCAAGTTTCAGAGCTCCATTGAAAAAAAGTGGTGGAGAGGCACATCACCCTCGTGCAGTCCGCCTTTCCTACCGAGGTAAAGAAACCCCGGTGGTTCAACGAAGAACAATGCGCTCCTTTTGAGGTGAAAGACATTTGTCACGAACCGAGTTGCATAAGCTTGAGACGACTGGCATGTTTTTCAAAACGAACAACAGCATCGACGTCTCAGATCGGATGCGCGCTTCTCCAGACCGCTACAACAACCAACACATCATTTCGTCCACATGCCGGGCAATCAGTTAAATTTTTTTCAAAGTATAAATTTACGTTTCGCGCTGCGCGTCGGTTGTCTTCGTCGTCAGCGAGCGGCGCCGCTCGAAGCGTCCGGTGATCGATCGTTGGAGCTTTCGCTTCAGTAAAATCGTTTTCGGTTTTGCTCCTGTCGCTTCTGGAAGACCACGACGCCGACAATCACGCAAACGCCGACGCCGAGCAGTCCGCATATCGTCAGCATGACCAGCTTGAAGCCGGATATGGACGAATTCCGGTAATCTCCGCTGCTGCCGTCGTCTCGATTGTCTGAAGAGAAATGTGAAGTTAAAAGTAACGATGCGGAAAACTAGTTTTTTTATCCGGGCAGATCATTACCTCCAAACAAGTGGACAACACACCTGAGCTGCAACAGTCCGAGCCTGGTTGACCAATTCACCGGGGCCCATTCGCACCGTCTCGTAATGAACATTTGAAAAACAACCTGCTATCTGCCATGAGCATTTTGCAGACGTTTTCAGGTTGTAATTAGTTAAGACTATTAACAACTTTGTCCTGAATCAAATGCAGCTGGATTTCCTCTTTCTTGTCAGTAGCGACAAAAGTTTGATTTGAAACTTTACGCGCTAGTGCAGACGAACTTTAAAGCAAACTCTCTCGCGCAAATAAGCGACATCACCGTCTCAACGACGCAAAGCGATTTACTACTCAACAGCGACGCCGGGAGTGAAAAAATAGGTTTTTGTTACATTTGAACAAACAAGGGAACACTTTGAAGGCCACAGTGCATCCGGCTGAAACGGATCCACCAGTGCATCCGGCTGAAACGGATCTACCAGAGAAAGGTATTTTTCAGCTGAAGGCAAGCGTGCTTGACACCAAAATGAGACATTTTGCGATTCTGCTCATTGTGTATAAACAATTTCCGGGGCGTTTCAGATACTTTGTTGGCCGCACGCAAACCTTGATAAAAATCGCACGAGGTACCTAAGACTTGATGTTATAATTGCAAAACAAAGCTAATTGACAACATTAAATTTTCAGTTTGCTCGAAACAGTCAGTCATCACCAAATCGATGGGTACACATTTTTGTTTGATGCTTGCACACAGGACATAATTACGTACAGTGGAAAAAGGTTGGACGTGCTGTGTATTTGCACAGTTCGGGGATATTTTCAGGCTACTTTTCTGATGCTAGAAGTGAACAAAAACAATCAAACAAACCAATCGGTGGTTTGAGAAGATCAACTTCGACTCGAGGAAGAGCGGTTGCCCAGTCCTCCGCTTCCTCTTGTTCGGACCTCTGCACGTCGAGCTGATAAGTCTTCACACTGATGAGGTCGTGATTATCTGAGCAAAATAAAACAGTCGTGTCACGCAAGGGCAGATGACATGAAGGTCATGATCAGCGTAATATTCTTTCCAAAATGGTAAATCCTGCAACTCACCACCGAACGTCCGACAAACCCTGTATTCGCCAAACGGTGGACTAACTTTTCCAAACAAACACCGCGTTTATGCTGTGCGGTCATGTACGCAGTTTTTCCTGCATACTGTGTATCTAACCTTCCTACATCTACTAATGAGACCAAATTTAGGTGTGTGTGGCAGATGCCCAAAATGGGAAAAAACCAGCAGTTCCACTCTGTACTGCTACGCACGGTCGGATTCAGCCAGTAAGATTAGGGGGTGGCAATTTCAGTAATATTTGGTAAGCAAGGCAAGTCTCATATTATGGGTTCACTGCTGTGAAAGAGATGAAGCATATTTCACAACACTGCTGTGAAACGGCAGTGGACGACGGCAAACTGGCCTTACACCTTTGAAAAAGGTTCCTCGACCACTGACCAACGCTTGTAGCGCACCACAACTGTCATGCGCGCGAAGGATAACAGAAAAAACATCAGTTAGTTCAAGCAACGAGCGTAAGATAAAAGGGATTTAATCAGCGCACTGTCATGAAGCAACTCAAAAGTCATACGGGCTGTGTTTACGATCGAACAATGATAGGGGTTTAAATGACAACAAAAAATCTGAGCGAGCTCGGAAATCGACTGGTGTCAAACCGCAGTGACTGACAGTATAGACTTCTCGAACTCTCATCAATTCATCACCAATAAACGTAGATATTGCATTAGCTACACGGAAAAACATTCAAAGACGCTTTATGAACAAAATCAGTGCGCTTGCGCAATACAGCTGAAGGAAGAAATACAAGCAATGCTCACTCCCAAGCGGCATCGATGTGTCGCATCAACACTGCAGTGTGTTTCGCTGATGCAAGTCTCATTCTCATACGTCTCCACGCAGCGTCTATGCCATTTCCTGAGCCCCTTAGTCATAACCAGCTGCTTGTAGGAAAATTTTAAGCAATCAGCTGCTCTCAGTGATGGCAAGGCAGCAAATAACGGACACCGCACGGAGGTCCTCGATTCAAAACGCAAACTTCCCTTCCGTAACGAAGCACAGGCAAAAATTGTATTGTGAAGTCATTCCACACCAGGCTAAAATTCAGAAATCCGCCCTTATTCCAGTTGGTGGCCTTAAATTATCAATTTGGGCTTTTGGCTCTTTAGGCTTCGTTACGCTGCAAAAGGTTCCTCTGTAGAAACGTACTAATTATTCCGTCTTTTTTCGGCAACATTTTGTTTTTGATAAATGTTATCCCACGTTCTGTTTGTGCATTTGCGGGATTGGACAAATTTTTTGCTTGAACACTGGAAATGCGCACGCTGTGAAGTGCGTTGTAAGCAGGGTAGTGGGGTCGGTGTCTGATTTCTACGAACACTACGAGCCGGAGTCGGATTTTTTTATCCAACTCCGGAAGTCCCACAGAATAAATTTTTATTATTAGTAAATATTCTTTAAATAAATATATTGATTCAAAACCTAACTCATGTATCTACCAACAATATTAAAATGCTTATTTCTCAATTCATTTTTGACACTTGACAGCCAAACATGATTCATGGCATGTTGATGAGTCGATATCGGGAGTCGGAAATTTCGGAGAATTTTCAAAGCTACGAGTTGGAGTGGGACATTTTACCTCCGACTCCGCAACCCTGGCTTGTAAGCACTAAACAAGGCTTGGGGCTGGCAGACTGATCTGCGATAGAAATGCGACAATCACGTCGAGGAAGTGGAAAGACTCCTATGATTCTGGTCGTAAGGACACGAGTTGATAGGAGAAAGACTTTCGTATGGAGTGAAAATAGGGATGGGCATTTAGGAAAACCGAACCTTGAATGTTTCGGTTCCTAAACTATCCGAATCCAAAATGCTAAATTAAATCGGGTAATAGCATTCAGTTTCAATCTTCCACAACAGGCTTGCCAGATAGTTTCCAAAGCTTATGGCCAAAATGGCTGTTTTTGATAAATTTATGGTCAAAAATACAAAATGTTTTCACTGAGGTAATTTATATAGCCATAGGCGTAGGTGACATTTTCTGGATGAAGAAAACTGGTTTTGCCAAAGAAGCAAGCTTTGACCCAGAAACAACAATTTCTGCCATGAAACTGAAATTTCACGCAACCACTCCTTTTTTTAATTACTAAAAGTTAAGAGCATATTTTAAACACTATCGTCAATAAATGCTTTCAAATCATGACCCATTTGTGTTAAACAGTATGGTATTAACTTTTCACTCCAACAACAATTGTAGAATTCTCTTGAACTTACGCTCCAAACATAGGAACAGGAGATGACATCCATCAACTGAATTATTAGTTGATGATCATTAGGGCAAGTTTTTGCAACTTTTGCAACTTTTTTTTACAGCTTCCAACAGCTTCTTAAATACTCAAAATACATGCAGTTCAATGTTTTGAGCTGTTTCCAG